>Ga0222719_10000572_pt1 | contig 36495 bp, 33 predicted proteins | sample C33_34DmetaG_FD_165039 | JGI IMG/M metagenome (GOLD analysis project Ga0222719, IMG submission 165039) | Estuarine water microbial communities from San Francisco Bay, California, United States - C33_34D | ecosystem: Environmental > Aquatic > Marine > Unclassified | place: USA: California... | reverse complement strand
TTAATAAATCTGTTTAGAATCAAATTAATGATCGCCCAAAAAAAACTAATGTACATACTATATCTTCAGATAATAATTATAAGTTTTATTTTCTTGAAGTCATCGGCGACATTGAATGTTTTTATTGATGAGTATCTTGCGTTAACTTCTGGAGTTAATTTTTTTAGAAATTTAGATTTTAATGCTGGTCTTAAAGGTGGGGGTAGCTACAGTGTGTTGCTCACAAGCGGTCCCCTGTCTTCAGTAGGCAGTGTCATCGGCTGGAATCTAACTAATAATTTGATTATTGCGAGATTTTCAAATTATTTATGGGCTTTAATAATTCATTTATTTTTTATAAATATCATCTCTAAATATTATGAAATAAATAAAAATATTATTTCCATTTTCATGGTCTTCTCTTTAATAATTGTCCCCTGGTATTTTGGAGTTTTATATTCTATTGGTGAAATTGTCTCAACAATCCTTTTCTTTTATGCAGTATTACTTTTTACTCCTCGAAGAAATCTTTCACTTATTTTATTCAGCCTTAGTATATTTTATGGAAAATTAATTTTAATAATTTTATTCATAGTCTTTTATTTAATTTATATTTTTTTAAACAAAGAATTTAAAAAATGTTTAAAAGATTTTTCATTTTTTATTATTCCAGCAATCGTATGGATAATTTTAGTAGGGATAAAATATCAGGATGGTTCTATAGTCGATTACCTAACTAATTTTTTTTATTTCAACTTTACTACTAATCAAAGTGCTGGTCTTAAAGAGTTTTCAACATATGGATTGAGTGACTATTTATTTTCATACCAAAATTCAGAGGTTGTTAATTGGAATATTGCAGATGTATTAAGAATATTTGTTTCACCCATAATTTTCGCTATTTACGGATTAACTCATTTTAAAAAATTCAGCCATTATATAAAATTAATATATTTTCCATTACTAACCTCTACAATGACCTTATATCTTTGGTTCTGGATACTAAGTCCAACAAAATGGATAAGATATTCACAACATTTTATACTTCTGCAAATACTTTTTATGTTTTTCTTGCTTTCAGAAAATAGATTTAAAATAACTAGTTTTTATCAATTAATTATTTTTAGTACTTATTTTTCATTATTTTTTAATTCTTTATCGCTAATAATAATTTTTCTAGTTTTGATAATTTCATATTATTTAATTAGACCCGAAAAACTTTCAACATACTTAAGTTTTTTTTTGATAGTCTTTCTTTTTATTAATTCAGGTAATTCTTATTATGAATTAAATAATAAAACTCAATTTAATTTTGAATTTGTAGAATGTAAGAATTTGTTAAAATCAGAAGAATGTTACAGAGAATATATAAATCAATAAATAATAAGAATTATTTTTTTAGTATGCGATTCAATTCAAATAAGGATGCTAAATTTTTAACAGCTATACCTGGGATTGTTGAAAATTTAAATATTACTGAATTTCCATAAGCCCTCTGTCTATGGTTAATCTTAATTTCATCAAATTTTAATCCTAAGTATTGAGCCCTTGCATAAAACTCCCACCAAAAACCGTGAGTTAGTAGTCCTATTTTTTCTGTTGAAATTATTTTATCAATATTTTCTTTAGACGTTATAAAGTATGGGCATGATGGATCCTTCAATGAATTTTTAGTCAAAAATCTATACAAAAGTCCAAATAATTTTGAAATGATTAACCTTGATAGACTGTCTCTTCTTGGTTTCCTATTTCCAACAACTATATTTTCTCTATCGAATTTATCTAAGAGTTTTATTAGGTCAGCAGGATCACACTGACCATCGGAATCAATAAAACAGGCAACATTTGTATCTAATTCAGTAAATGCGTCAACTACAGCTTGTGCATATCCTTTTCTTTCTTTTTCACTTATTAAATAGACATCATATATTTTTTGGAGTCTTTTTATCTCATCTACTGAATTATCCGTTGATCCATCTTCAGAAATTATAAATTTAATTTTGATATGACTGTTTTTGTAATACTCAAAAAATTCAGTAATTGTGTTAAATATAGTTTTACCTTCATTGTGAACAGGTGTAATAATTGTTAAGTTGATAGTTTCTTTCAATATATTTTATCCTCTAGGTATAAGAAAATTGAAGAAAATAATATATAAAATAAAACCATCAATCTTGAATATCCATAAACTCTTAACAGAATAAAAACTGTCGAAATACAGAACAAATTGATAAGTACATAAAAGCTAAATTTAAAGTAATACATCAAGTAAATATCAATAAAAGGCCTCATCAAATTGCTTATAAAATTTGTTAAAAACACTACGGTCACAGAAATAATGCTAATCCCTAAAATTTTATTTTTAGGATCTATGATGGAGATATGCCTAAGATCATCAAATAGAAGCTGCTCTATATCAGCTTCTTTACTATAAAAAATTGCAATAAATGCAAGTAAGAATAAAGCTATGGAGCGTAATAATATTTTCACTCTAAGATTTCTTACTTAAAAGCAATAAAAATATTAATTTGTATATACGGAATAAGAAATATTTTAATTTTTTATACTGTCGTTTAAATTTTCTTCTTCTTGTAAATACTTTCATAAATTTATTTTTATTAATCTTTATTACAATCTTTATTTCGGCATTAGGACTTAGTGTAATATTTTTGTCTTTAATATTTTGTTTCCAGAAATTAAAGTCAGCTGAAGTATTTTCTAAACTAATATTTAAATTATTAGGTTTTAACTCGTTAATTTTTAGTCCTTTAAAATTTTTTAAATATATGATTGGCAAATCTGAAAACTTACTATAAGCACGGTGATATTTAATTACTGGTATAGAATTTGAGTAAAGCGTTTCCCATAATCTATGAGTATCAATCCCATTTCCCCATGGACATATTATAAATTTGTAAGTATTAATTTTTTCTAAATACTTTTGTTTTGATAAATTATTTTCATCAACTACATAATTTATTTTATTTGTAAACAATTGTTTAAGGTGAAACCTTTGAATAAAACGAGTGTTGATATTGAAATTTAAGTAAGCTTTTGTATCTTTTTCTTCAAAACTTTTAAAACTTTGATTTTTAAAATCTTTTTCGTTGGGATAACCTGTCATATAATCATTGTTTACCCCTATAGGAATTGGTGTAAGACTCATATCTTGGTATTTTACATTTGTGCTAAACCAGCGCTTAATGCATAAGGGTTTTTTATAAAATAAACTACTAGTAATTGGTTTGTCCGATTGGTGAGTTATTAAAGTTATATTTTTAAAGCTTTCTTCATTTTTTAATAACTTAAATAATTCTAGAACAACTTCTGTTTGACAAAAAATAATATCATTTTCTTTTAAAGAAATACTCTTAGCAATGTACCAAATAAACTTTTGATTATTTACTATTGAAGAATTTAGAACCAAAAGATTATCTGAAAGATTTTTTTGATTAAAATCTTTTTCGCTAGTTACTTCGGAAAATATTACATCCGCAAGATCAATAAATTTTTTTGACTTTATGATTTCCATAATTACACTCCAGTAAAACTTTTTTTAAATCTCCCAAATTTTCTCCTGAGAAGAAGATAAGAATAGTTAGCTAATTGTATTTTTTTATTTAAAAATATATAAGCTAAACTCTTATTTTTAATTACTGTATTGAAGGCCATAATAAATTCTTCAGGATATTTTAATTTTAATTTTGTGAAATGAAGCTTGTAAAGTCCCACTCTCCATCTTGTTTTATCATTATCAGTAGAAACAGTAAATTGAAATCTGGGAATACGAAGAACCTTGCTGTATAGGTTTTGATTTTTTAAGTACGAAAGATGTAAGCCCTCACAATTAAATAATTCTCCTTCTAAGGATGAAGGTTCATTTATATAGTTGCATATATTTAAATAAGACTTAATGTACTTTGAAGGCATAGCGATAAATCTATCACATATCCCACCATAATCCTCTCCCTCTGGAATGTACAAGTGGTCTTCGTTAAATTTAAAAGGGTAGTCAGTGTACATTTGATCAAATCTTGTGTAGATTATAATTTCATATTCAAGAATTTCATGGGAGTAGTTACTTAAAATAAAATGCTTCAACCCACAAACGATAGCTCCAGATCCATTTTTATTATCAATGCCGCTTAATCCTAAATCTTCGCCTAGAAGAAAAAGTTCTTCCCAGTTCCCAACAAAATTTTTATCATAATACTCTCTCCAATTATCAGGTTCATCAAAAATCCATTTAAATTTAGCTAAGTTTTCTAGATATTTTGTTTCATAGTTAGAAAATTTTGAGCCATAGCAAACTGCTAAGTCAGCATCTAGATAGTTCAATACATATTTGTTAAGAGACTTCCAAGCGAGGGTTCCTCCGCGTGGAGATCCAGCCAAAATAACTAGATATTTTTTCAACTAATCTTCCTTTTCATTCAGAATTTCAGATAAATTTTTGGTATAAAAAGCAAAAATATATAATAATTGCTCATTTTTTTGTATTTATTAAAAAATAATAATATTGTTTGCATATTTCAGTATTTATCAAATCATTATAATAAGAAACTTATCTAAGAATTGAAAATATAATTATAATAATGAAAATTACATACATATTTGTAACTGGAAGAATCGACAGGTTAAAAAACTCAGAAGATTTTGCAAAAGAAATGTTCTATGGGTATGACTACTTTGAAAATAAATACAATACGCAAATTATTGAATTGCACGATAAAAAAAGTTTGATAAATAAAATATTAAGAACTATTGATCGAATTGTGAACAAACTAACAAAACTTCCATTCAACATGAATAATATTACATCTTTAGAAAACTTTAAAATATTGCATAATTCAAATCAAATAGTTATCTCGAATGATAGGCTTGCGCTTTCTTCGCTTCCTATGCTTGTTTTGTGTAAATTAATCAAAAAAGAAATAAAAATCTCTTTTTTTGTTATGGGATTATTTGACCAAAAAAAAAGAAATCTGGTTCAAAAAATATTTAGTAATTTTCTACTTAAAGTTTTATTTAAGTACTGTTCAAATATTATTTTTCTTGGAATCGAGGAATATAACTATAGTCTTGATAAATTTGCAGGTTATTCAAAAAAACTTCATTATTTACCGTTTATGGTTGATGTTAATTTTTGGAAAATAGATAAAATTAACAAAGACAAAGAGGGTATTCTTTTTGTCGGAAATGATAGTAATCGACAATTTGACAAAGTAATAAAAATTGCGAATATTTTAGATGAAATAAACTTTACACTAGTTTCAAAGCACTACAGGATAAATAATAAGAAAATAGATCTTCCAAATGTAAAAATAATCGATGGAAGCTGGGGTAATCAGAAAATTTCAGATAGAGAGCTTGGGAATCTATATCAAAATTCTAAATTAGTAATAATACCATTAAGGGAGTCTTCCCAGCCTTCTGGTCAAAGTGTAGCATTACAATCAATGGCATTAAAAACGCCAGTAATGATAACTAAAACAAAAGGTCTGTGGGATAAAGATAATTTTCAACATTTAGAAAATATATATCTTATAGAAAATAATTCACTTGATAATTGGATTAGATCAATCAATGAAATTTTTAACAATAATTTAGTCCTTGAGAAATTAGCTAATAATGGTTATGACCTTGTAAATGACAAATACACTCACAATACATTTAACGAAAAATTATCAAAGATTCTTGAGCTCTAAGTTATGGTTTAAAAATATTTATGCAAGGTATCAACAAGATTTGTTACAACTTTAGTCTGTAACTTCTTGTTAATATGGCTGCCTAGAGGTATGTATAAGCCATTTTTACCTATATGTTCTGAAACAGTCAGATTAGAATTTTGATCCTTAAAATTATTAGGAAGTGAAGGCTGCAAGTGTAGTGGCCAAAAAAAAGGTCGGGTTTCAACCCCTAGGTCATATAAGTCTTTCATAACTCTATCTCTAATATTATCTTTTTTTAGAACAATTCCAAAAACCCAGTAATGATTTCGAATACCATTATACTCCTCAAGAGGTAGTGTAAACATATTCGTATATTTGCTGAGAAGCTTCTGATAAACTTTACCTTGAGAAGTTTTAGAAGTAATTGTTTTTTTTAAGTTTTTTATTTGTGAATTTCCTAAAGCTGCTTGAAGACCGCCAAGTCTATAATTCCAGTAAAGTTTTTCTGTTTTAAATCTTTGCTCAGCTGTGAAATCTAAGTTTCTCATTTTTAAAGCTTCTTCATAAATAGTTCTAGAATCTGTCAGTAAAGCACCTCCTTCACCTGCTGTAATATGCTTATTTGCATAAAAGCTTAAGGTTGAAATTAAACCAAAGCTTCCACATTTCTTATTCGATTCATACTGTCCATGGGCTTCAGCAGCATCTTCAATAACAGTAATGTTGTGACTTAAACATAATTCAATTATTTTTTCAGCTTCAGCTGGTAGTCCGTAAGTATGAACAAGAAGAACAGCTTTTGTTTTGCTAGTAATAACTTCTTTTACATTTTGTGCTGTCATATTCCACGATTTAGGGTCTACATCACAAAAAACGGGTTTAGCCTTTGATCTTATAACAGCTGATAAGCAAGATATAATGGTGTGAGACGGAAGGATTACTTCGTCTCCTTCTTCTAAATTGAGCAACTGAATGCTCATATCTAAAGCTACACTTCCATTCGAAACTGAAACCACATATTTTCTTGAAAACTCATTACAAAGAGAATCTTCAAATTCTTTAACAATTTCACTAGAGCCTGAAATATCTTTATTTTTAAGAGTTTTTAAAACACTATTGATATCTTCTTTAGTTATTTCTGGTTCAAATACTCTTATCATTTAAAATCTTTTTTTATCAGTACTTTCATTAAATGGTCCTTGTTTGACTTCAATAAATTTACATTCCGTAATTAATTTAATACCGTGGCCTCCTGCATAAAACCCTATTGTGTCCCCCGAATAAAGGCTCATTGTATCAACTAACTCTAAATTACTGTTGAAAATCTCAATTAACATCTCTCCTTCAAGCAGGACTAAAACTTCTGAAGTGTTCTTTATGTTTCTTTCCTGTTGGGGATGATAATGTTTTTCGATAACTTCATTCTCATCAAGTAAAAATGATGCGAGTTGAAATTCATTATCATTATTAGTTACAAAATTTTTTCCTTTTTCAATTTGTTCTGACCTAATGACTATCGCAAGTAAATTTTTGTTTTCATCATGAATCTTCATAATTTTCTTTCTTTGAATTAATTGCAGTTTTAATATATGGTATACCTCTTTGAAATAATTGTATTATATTACTTGCTGTTTTTGAAGTACCAGAAATTCTTGTTTCACAAATATAACCTATTTCTATTACTTTTATTTCCTTGATTAATAAATAGTTACAAATATGTATAAAATACTCACCATAGGATGAGTTTAGAAAAAATATTTTCTTAAAATAAGGTTTAGGTCCGATAATAAAACCACTTGTAATATCTTTTATGTCTCCCCAATGCAGATAATTTAAAATATAATTAAATAAAGTTGAAAAAATCATTCCTGAAACTGAATCCCGAGATCTTCTTACATTTTTGATAGCTGTAAAAAATGAATCGTTCCCGATATCACGTATTCCTTTATAACCACCTCCTTGAGCAAACCTTGATCCTATAACTACTGCATCACGAAATTCTTTTTGTTTCTTAATTAGTTTTATTACTGTGTCTGCTGGCATCGAGCCATCTGCATCAAGCCACATGACATATTCTTGTTCGGCATTATTTATTCCATCCCAGATTGCCATAGGTAAGGATGGTGTATCTTTTCTTAAGAATAGTTTTACTGCACTATTCTCATTATTCAATTTAGTTATGTACTCGGCAGTGCCGTCATTTGAATTATCATCTACCACTAATATTTCATATTGAAAATCTCTGATACTTTGTATCTCAGTTAAGATACTTGGAATTAAAAACTTTAAATTGTCTTTTTCGTTTAATGTTGGGAGAATAATTGAAACGCCGAAAGTTTTGTTCATAATTTAATCTTACAGTAAAAGTTTCTGTAACTAATTTATAGAATATTTCATTTTTTAAGACTAGCTAATAGAATGAATCCAAATTTATTTGGAAATAGTTTGTTGAATATCGAATCAACAAAAGTTGAAGCTTTAAAACTTATGCAACCAAAGAATACAGATAGATTAACTATTTTCTCGATTTCTACATTCTTAAATTTTGTTTTATGAATCAGCTCATTTAAAGTTTTTTTATTAAACCTATTTATATGTTGATTTTTGTAATTAACTTGTCCGAGAATATTTAACAACTTTTCCAATATACGCATGGAAATTGTGTAATTTGGAGTTGTTAATATTAACTTACCTTTATCATTTATTAATGAATAAAGCATATCAAGTATCGATACGATTTCTTCATTATCTATAAATTCAAGTAAGCCTATAACAGTAATAACATCGTAATTTTCATTTTTAAGTTGTTCTTTGTTAATGATATCAAATTTACCCTTAGCTTTATATTTATTGTTGGCATACTCGATCTGGGGTACGGCAATATCTACACCGTATGAATTATCTAAATTATAATTACCAATAAAAGTTCCAGGTCCACACGCGTAATCAAGGTGCTTTTGACCCTTTTTTATATGACTTCTAACGGAAGTAAATGATGAATGATGCCAGTTTGCTTGTATACCTTTTTTAGATTTTAGCCCATCAGTTAAAATTTTATCATAGTAACCAGCTGGTAAGCTTTCCTCCCAAAATTTATTCATAAATATCTTTCATTTATTATCAATCAATAAGTAGAGTTTAAATCTAAATCACATTTAATTCTAAAAAAAATATTACAATCTTAATATAAAGATGATGGATGTTAAACAAAATACTAAAAAATATCTAATACTTACATTTATTGTCATGAGTCTTTTTATTTTTTTTAAAATAGACTTTAGGCTTAAAGAAATAATCCCCGGTGCAATTAGTGATGACTCTGCATATTATTATCATGCTCAAACAATTGGCGTAGACCTTGATTTAGACTATTCTAACCAGCTCGAAGGTACGAACAAAAGAAACCTAAATATTGAGAATGATAATCCTGTTCCCGTACATCCCATAGGTGTTGGAATTCTAAGTGGACCAATTCTTTTTATTTCAAATAATATCAACCAAATTCTAAATTTAGATTCTATTGTATCTTTCAATTACTTTATATATTCATTTACTGCAATTATTTATATCTATATTGGATTAAATTTAATAAACAAAATATTAAAAGATAAGATACGAAACTATAATCCCTTAAAAACTTATCTACTTTTGCTGGGATCAGGGTTGACATATTTTGCATTTGAGAGATTTAGTATGAGTCATGCATACGAATTTTTTTCAATATCATTATTATTTTATCTCAGTTTCTTATACTCAAAAAATCCAAGGATGATTTTGCAACTATTTATACCTTTAGCAATGTTTACATTACTTACTATTAGATGGAGTAATTACCACATTTTCTTAATACCTCTAATATTCAATCAGTTATTTGATCCAAATAAAAAATTAGACCTTTATTTGAAAATTAGATTTATTGTAGGTTCACTAATTGGGAGTACTTTATTCTTGCTTCATACAAAGTTTTTATATGGAATATATACATTCAATCCAAGTAATATTTTTCTTCTTGTGGAAAACAGGCTATCAAGTAATTATGAACAGCTTTTAGATATCTCTAGAATTCCTGAAAATATATTATTAACCTTAAGAACCCTTCTAACCATGATTTTTACCCAAGAATTTGGATTATTTTATTTTTCACCGATAGTTTTTGCTTCCTTTATATTTTTACTTATTCTCATATATAAAAAAAGATTTAAGTTATTTTTTCTCCTAGGTGTAACATATTTAATTCCATTCTTACCAGTATTAGTTTTTCAGAATACCAGCTACTCTTATGGATTCCGCTACATGTATTCTTTAATTGCTATAAATTTACTTGTTTATTTTAGATATTTTTCAAATTATAAATTATTAAATTATTACTTATTTATTTTTTCATTTTTTAGTATATTTTCTCAGCTGATGTTTGAAACAAGTCAATTTACAGTCCTCTCGACAGAGTATGTTGTAAATTCTTTTGGTGAGGAAACTTTATATGCAAACCCAAATTATCTAACTGGGGTATTTAAAAGTAGCTTGTTACTGGACTCTTACCTGAATATAGTGTTCACATCATTTTTAGGGATTCTAATATTAAAGGTTATTGGGAGTTTTACTAATACATTTGAATTTGTAGGAAGATTTAAAGATATTACTGAAGATATAGAATTATTACTCAATAACAGTATCAATATTTCATGGTTTTATCTTATAGTATTATTTTTTATATTATTTTTTATTGTTAAATCTTTGTCGAAAAATATTTCAAAAAATCACTTCAAGCAGCTACTAAGTTAATTTCCTATCTTTTCTGTAGCAAAAATTTAAAAACTTGAAAAATCAAACTAAAAGGTTTATCAACTTTAAAAATCTTTAAGTTAATAATTGATTTACAGAGATCTTTTATTGCCTGTTTCTTTCTGTTGTTTTGAATTTGGTATAAATTTCCAGTTAAATCGAAATGTGCTTGATGATAGAATTTAAATGATTTTTCTACGGACCCTCTTACTGTCCAGGGTTTAGACTTTCCGGAATAATGAATAAAAAGATTCTCTTTTTCTAATTTGTATAATTCTCCTTTTGTGAGCTTAGTTTTCTCATAAGACATCATGTGATTAAATTTCTCATCTAGTTTTAAATAATTACTGTTAAAAAAGGAATTTAAAACATCTTGATCCCAGAAAATAATATCGTCATAAATTAATTCAAGGCGTTCTACTAACTTATAACCTAGATTTCCTTCTTGCCATTTTTTAAAATTAATAATCATTAATCCAGCATTGAATAAAGAATCTCCAGAAACTTTTAACCTTGTAAAGTCTTTGGTGTTTTGATTGTCTTTTATGACCTCTGGGAAGGCAGCTACGGTTACTTTGGATTCATCTAAAAGTTTTATTTGTTTCTTTAGTTCAGTAAGTGGATTGTTGATACAAATAATATCTGGATCTATATAGACAATATTTTCATAATCTTTTAGGTGCTCTCCGATAAATAATCTATAGTAAGTAGCTTCTGATACATGTGATTTTTTGAGATTTGGAAAATTAATATTACTCTTATTAAATTGAATAAATTCAATTGAATTAATGAACCTATTATTTTTAATTTTTGATATATATCTATGATTTTGAATTGTATCAGGCTCTTTGTGTAAAAATATGATATTTATTTTGTCATCTATTTTTTCTAATATTGAACTGATTGAAACCAATGCTTGAAGGTTATAATTTTTATCTAAACAATATAAAAAAGTAAGCATTATTGAATATTATATGCTTTATCACAATAATTATTAAGAACAAAAAAATTTAAATTTAGTAGCAAGACAGTTAAACTGCATGTAGTGAATAATTTATTTGAAGCTATAACCTTTACGACATACGGTTATAGGAAATATACAGAAAACCTACTAAAGTCAATTTTTGTTAACAATGTAGATTTAGATATAAAGATTTATACACTAGATGAAGAAAGTAAAGAGTATTTCAAGGATTTTCATAATAATTTATCAACTCTTGATTCAAAGCTAGATTACTCAGAGTTCATGGACCAAAAAAATTCTAAATTTGGTGAGCTTATGTACAAAAAATTTGACTGTATATACCAGTCACTATTAAATAATGAATATGTTCTTTATATTGATTCAGACATAACAATAAAAAAAAATATAGGAGACTACCTTTTAAGAAATATAGCAAATAAAGATATCTTATTTCAAAATGATAAGAACCCTAAGAAACCAAATCAAATCAATGTCTGCGCTGGTTTCATGTTTATCCGATCTAATAAAAAAACATTGAAATTTTTTAACCCTGAAAATGTACCCATTGATAAGATTGTAAAATTTAGAACTCATGATCAAACATATATTAATAAAAGCCTTGCAAAATTTAACTACGGTGTACTTCCTTTAGTTGAATTTCCAAATGGTCCGTACTTTTATGAAAACTACCCAAAATTTGATCCGGCAATGATACATTTTAATTTTGTACTTGGTGACGAAAAAATTGCACGTATGAAAAAATATGGTGAGTGGTATTTATAAAATTTACTTTTCTCAAACTAAACATTAACTTACAATAAAGTATATGGAACATCCAAAAGTTAGCGTAATTATTCCTAGTTACAACAGATTTGATTCTTTGCTAAATGCCGTTGAGAGTGTAGAAGCTCAAAATTATGAAAATATTGAAATTATAGTTGTAAATGATGGATCTACTGATGAGAACTATAAAAATTATAAATTTAATAAAACTGTAAAAATTGTACACCTTGAAAATAATCAAAAAAAAGTTAATGGTTTTGGTCCAGGAGCAATAAGAAATTTTGGGACAGAAGTAGCAGATGGTAAATATTTAGCTTTTCTTGATGATGATGACTTGTGGCTACCAAATAAACTTTTAACTCAAATAACTAGCCTAGAAAAAAGTCATCACAAATTTTCATCAACTGAGGGATATTACGGAGGTGGAAGCTATGCAAAAAATAATAAATATCCACTTTACAACAAAGAATATTTTTTTAAAGATATTAAGCATAAATATAAAAAAAGTGGTTTTTTTAAGAAAAATACCTTTCCATTATTGTGGGATGCAGAATTTATGAAAATACATAATTGTGTAATCACCTCAAGTGTTGTTGTTGAAAGGGAAATATTTAATATACTTGGTGGTTTTAGAGGTTTGCCACGTTGGGCTGATTATGATTGTTGGTTGGGCTTAATTGAATTTACTAAATTTATATATATAGATGAGCCTTTGTTTTACTATGATGGTAATCACAAAGAAGGACAGCATTACTATAAGTGAATCTATTAAAAATAAGACTAGAAATGAAAGTTTTCATTAAATGAACATCAATATATCAATTTCTACATCAATGACAAATCCAGAAGAAAGAATGGATCCCTGGAAAGAAGCTTTAAGCTGCTACGAGGACTTTGCTGACGAAGTTGTTGTTGTAGGCAAAGATTGGCCTGAAAATTTTTCATGGGACCATATAGGAAAAACCTTTAACGAAGGTTTTATAAAATCAAAAGGCGATTGGGTAATTAGAATGGATCTTGATTATTTCTTTCATGAAAAAGATCTTAAAAATATAGTCCATTCTCTAAAAAGAAATAATGACCAGCCTGCGGTTGCTTTTCCTCAACATCAAATATTTACCCCTGACAGATATCAGGTTAAAACAAAACTTTGCATTGCTTTAAACAAAAAAAAATTTCCAAATATAGTTTTAAATGGAGGTGGTGATTTAACTCATCCAACAATAAATAACAAACAAATTAAGTTTTCGGATGTTCCCCTCGTGCATATTCCGATTTGGCAATACGATTCATCGTTCAGAACTAAGGAAGTTATTAGCCAAGACCGAGCTCGCTTTGCCAGAGCGTGGTTTGACTACTTTAATGAATGGGGTGACAGAGGTGGAGGGTCCCCAGAAGAAGCTTTTGATGCCTGGTTTAGGATGATTGAAATAAGATATAAAAAACATGTTAATAAATTAAGCTCTGAAGATCATCCAAAGTATATTAAAGAAAGATTAAAAGACTTAAATGAGGAACATTTTGGATATAGTGCATTTGGATTAAAATACACAACAAAAAGAGAGCTTAAAGAGTATATAATATCTTATAAAAATAAAATAGCTGATAGGATTTGAAATCGTAAAACTAAGGTTTTAAGATTTGCCATTGTGAATCTTCTTCATTTATTAATTTATTTATCATACTTAATGCCCAGATAAGTAATAAATTTCCATGAAGGTCAGGTACATTAAACCCCTTAGATATATTCACACCATAATATTCATGTTGGCTTTTATTTAGAAAATATGAAAATCCACCCTCATTTTTTTTGTAATGTTTTTGTATAGTTTGAGCTAGATTAAGCATATATTTTTTGATTTCAGCTTTTCTATAATCAGTTTCTTCAGAACTTTTATATAGCACATAAACAATGTCTACAAGATCACAGCCTTCATCATTTGGTTCAATACTTAAACACAAATCAATTAATTTCTTTGGATAATGAATTGGAACATCAATCCAATCTAAACCTGTAATAATCTTCATAGCTCCGTTAATTAATAAACTGCTATTAGGCTGACTGCCAGAATAGTATCCGCCATTTTCAGATTGGACTAACCTATCAGAAAAATTTTTTAGGGTTTTGATATTATGTTCGAAATCATTTATTTTTGAAAAAACACACATTGCAGAGAATTGAGCCCCAGCAGACCATGGATTTTGCCAATCAAGTGAATCAAGAAAAGGAAGTAATTTTTCATCTTTATTCTCAAATTCAAAGTAAGGATAATCTTGCATATCTCCAACTTGATAAAGAGTTGATATAGATTGTTTTGTTTCAGCGCGTATTGAATTTTGAAATTTCACATCAGCTGTTTGATAACTTTTTAGTCCTGTTGTATTTATACTTTTTTTTAGACCTTCTTTAATGTAAGAACCTATGTTGAATTTTTTAATAAAATTTATGTACTCTGGATCAACAAAAAGATTCTCTGAAGCTTTCTCAGAAATAATTTGAAAACTTTTTATATAACTTAACCAATCTTTTTTGTTACTATCTGTAGTATTTTCCCAGTATCCTAAAATATAATAAGTTTTAAGCGCATAGCAGCTAAACCCCAATGAAAGCTTTGATCCTGCTGTTGTAATACCTAAATTTACTGGCGCATAATGATATTTTGATTCTTTATCTTGAAGAGAATTTAAAAAAGATATATTTTTTTCCCCTACTTCAGCAGTAAAAGAATTTAAGTTCATCAATTTCTAATATTAGAATTTCGATATAGTCCGATTAGCCTATATTCACTAAAACTTATTAATTCAAAATTATTATTATAAAGCAGTTTATTACAATCAACTATGGTCATCTCTTGTGAAATTCCTCTCTCGGCGCCAAAGTCAATACTAATATATTCAATTGATTTTAAAGTATTTGATCCACCAATCAATACTTCCGGTTCAAAACCCTCAGCTTCAATTTTTAATAACTTAATATTATTTTTGATTTTCATAGAATCTAATCTGGATGATAATACCTCAACTTTTTGTTCGCTTCCAAAGTCAACAACTGATGAGTTTCCACCGTCACTATCTAAATAGAGTGTCGTCTTTCCGTCTGTATCCGATAAAGCAACATTGTGAATAGAATTTTTATGCCTTGAACTATTTATCTGAAGACATTTAAAAGTTTCATAGTCAGGTTCAAAAGCTATATATTCTATATCTTTTCCTTTAAATTTGAAAGCTAAATTTAACTCACCTACGTTTGCCCCACAATCTACTATCACATCTCCAGAAGAAAATTGTATATCGTCTAAACAGTAAGAAGAATATAATCTTTGTAAATGGGAGTTCAAGTTCTTAACTATTCTTAAAATACGTTTATTCGGAAAATAAATTTTTTCACCATTGATTGTTTCTTTAATATAAAAGTTATCTCTATATTCAATTTTGCCGTCTTTTTTAAAGAAAAAATTGATTATATAGCAAAAAAGTTTTTGCTTTGTATTGTTAATTACAAAACTTAGGAATTTACCTTTAATAATCAAAATTACTAGATTCAATCCTTTAGTCTCCCCTTCCTCTAAATCCTTAATCAAAAAAGGTGGAAGGTTTATTAAATATGGTATGTTGTGTTTCATTTCACTTATAATTTATTAAACTGTTAACTTGTTATAGTACTTATTATAAATATAACTAGTTAAAAAATTATATTTTTAAGTTAAGTTAGGAAAAATTTTGAAAGTTTTACTTTTCGGAAGTAAAGGACTAGTAGGATCAAGCCTTGCAAGAGTTCTAAAAAAATCTGATAAAATTACTGAACTAATTCTTTCAACAAGACAAGACACAGATTTATTCAATCTAGAAAATACTAAAAATAAAATTTCAGTTACAAAACCTGATGTTGTAATCAATGCAGCAGCCAAAGTTGGAGGTATTGTTGCTAATAATTCTTACAGAACACAATTCATACTTGAGAATTTAAAAATTAATATGAATATCCTTGAATCAATAGTTCCGTTTCCAGAAATTAAAGTAATCAACTTAGGAAGCAGTTGTATTTATCCCTTATCTGCAGAGGTGCCAATTAAAGAAGATAAGATCATGACTGGAAAGCTTGAACCTACAAACTCGCCTTACTCTATGGCAAAGTTATCAGCAATCGAAATTGGAAGAGCTATTAGTAAGCAATATGGTCATAATATATTAAACCTCATGCCTACTAATTTATATGGTCCTAATGATAACTTTTCTGAAAATAGTAGCCATGTAATTCCTGGTTTCTTTTCTAGGATGTATGAAAAGAAAGTAAAAGATGAAAAAGACTTCTCAATATGGGGAACTGGTAATCCATTAAGAGAATTTTTATATGTTGATGAACTTTCTGATGCTATAGAATTTTTACTAGATAAAGAAATTGATTATGACTTATTAAATATTGGTAGTGGTGAAGAAGTTACTATTAAAGATTTAGCATTGAAAATAAAAAACTTAATCCAGTACGAAGGCAATATAAATTACGATTTAAGTAAACCAGATGGTAACCCACGAAAATTGATTGACAGTACAGTTATTAATGAACTGGGATGGAAAAGTAAAGTTGACATTGATCTGGGATTAGAAAAAACATATCAATGGTTTTTAGAAAATATTGAATCCCTAAGGACTTAAATAGAAGGATGCTCCCAAGTAGGTTTGATCAATCCTTCTTTCATTAAAACTTCTTCTCTTTTAGCTAAATTTAAATCTGAATCGACCATTAGTTTTATAAGCATATCAATATCAGTATCAGCTTTCCAATTAAGCTGTTTAGTAGCTTTGCTTGAGTCGCCTAATAAATATTCAACTTCATTAGGCCTAAAGTACTTATCAGATGTTTGAATAAAGTCTTCGTGCTGAAGCTCAGCATAGTTAAAAGCTTTTTCAACAAATTCTTTTACAGATATTGACCTACCTGTTGCAAGCACCCATTCATCAGGGTTCTTGTGCTGCATCATTCTCCACATGCCCTCAACATAATCACCTGCAAATCCCCAATCTCTAAAGGCATCTAGGTTTCCAAGTGTAAGTTTTTTTTGTAATCCAAGCTTGATTCTTCCTACAGCTCTAGTTACTTTTCTGGTAACAAATGTCTCACCTCTATGGGGAGACTCGTGATTGAATAAAATACCGTTTACACAAAACATGTCATAAGACTCTCTGTACATTTTTGTTAAATTGTGTGCAAAAACTTTTGCTGCAGCATAAGGACTTTTTGGATCGAAAGGTGAATCTTCATTAAGAAAATCTTTTACCCCTCCACCATACATTTCAGAAGAAGAAGCTTGGTAATATTTTATTTCGTTATTAATATTTTTAATTGCCTCGAGTAGTGACAGTGGTCCCACTGTACCAGTTTGTGTACTGTATACAGGATTTGCAAAAGAGACTGCTACATGAGACTGAGCAGCTAAGTTGTACACTTCAGTTGGTTTGATAGTTTCAATTAAAGAAGATAAACTTGATGAATCAAGTAAATCTGAGTAGTGAAGACTTAACCTTCCATCACTTTGATATTCTGAAATTAATGTGTCTATTCTTGAGGTATTTATTGAAGACGACCTACGGATTGTTCCATGAACTTTATAACCTTTTTCTAGTAGAAGCTTCGATAGGTAATAACCATCTTGACCTGTTATACCTGTAATTAATGCAATATCCATAGGTATATATTATATAACTAAATTTTCTATTTATTAGATTTTAATTCATTAAGAAAATATCCAAGTGAGCCAAAAAAGATTAGCGGGAACTGAACACCATCCATCGAAATATCAAGACATGAAACAAACAAAACTGGTAAATAGTAAATTAATATTTTGTAATTATCTTCATTCTTTTTCCAAATTTGAATCATTGAAATATGGAATAGTAAAAAGAGTGCTACTTGTATAAGTCCTCCTCTTGATAAAACTGTAACAAAATAGTTATGGACGTTTTCATTTAAACCATCTTTTCCAAGTCTTCCTGGTGCTGATGGGTCTACCATTTGAGGAATAATAGATTTGTAACCATAACCATAAAGAATATTCCCCTCTTGATACATATCAAAAGCTACATCCTGCCAAATATCAAGTCTCCAATTTGTAGTTTCATCTTTGGAGAAAAGCCTCCCATCATTAATGTAAAAAGTTAAGAATGCTTTTTTAGTATCTTTCACCTCAGAATTAGTTTTAACCTGTTCTGTAACGAGTTCAGGGGTTAGTTCTGTTTCAAAAAAATCAACGCCACTTACTCTAAAACTAGAGATTATGAAGATAATGCTTGAGATAATGAGGTAAAAAAAGATTGTTTTCTTGTTTTTTAACAAATACTCCTTTTCATAAAAAATAACTAGCAAAGAGAAAATTATTATACCTACATAAGACCCCCTACTTTGAATAATCAACATTGGCAAAAATAATGGTATGTAAATAAATAAATAAAGAATTTTTAATTTTTGTTTAATTCTAAGTTTTTCTAAGTAGAAGTAGATAGTAATGACTGCTAAGAAGATATCTGATGCTTTAATAAATTGAAACTTATCAGAATACTTAAGAAAGAAATTGATTATAAAATCTGGATAGTTTCCTGAATTAAAGATGTAGATAATTAGTGGTATAAAACTAAGAGTCATTACTAGTCTTTTATCAACATTATTAATATGTTCTGTAAAAAAAATACCAATAATAAGAAAGCCTATTGTCCAAATATAAGAACTAGATTTAAAAGCGTATGAATTGGATATATTTGATCCTGTTAAAAGTACAACAATAAAAAAAGAGAGGATTATTGATTTAAAGTAGTTATTAAAAATATCTACATTTATAAAAGATAGCTTTTTAAAGTTAATTGTTAAAAACAAAGAAACAATGAGGCCTAGTAAAACCAGTATTTCCCCAAGCCTGTATCCATAAAAATTTAAACCGATAAAAGATCTAGTAAATATCATTACCAGGGCTGAAATTAAGTACACAGAAATAAATATCAAATTTAAAATCTTTTTTTTCTTATTTTGTAAGTTTTTTAACCTATTTCGCATTTAATAACTTCCTCTTAAGTAGATAAGCATATTTTTGGACATATCCAGAATAATAGATATTGTCATCTCTCTCTTGAAGAATTTTATTTCTGTCTTTAACTAAATTTTCAAATAGAGATATATATTCATCACACATTACATCAGAATTGTAGGGATAATTTTTCATTCGTGATTCGTAGATCTCAAATTCTTTGTACATTTTTTCTAGAATATCAATAAAGGTATCTGTTTCAAAAATTAAACCAAATCCATCACAATACTCTGGGATCCCTCCGCTGTTTATATACAATATTGGTAATCCACACTGTGCTGCTTCAATATGGTGATTACCTGATGGCTCATTCAGAGAACCTGTAAGATAAACATGACTTGTTTTAATTTGAGCTGCAAGTGATTCTCCTGAAAGCGGTGGAATAACCTTTGTGTTTTTAAAATTAAAATCTTTTGGTAAGTTTCCAATGTATGTAAATTCAAATTTCTGATTGTATTCTTCTCTATCCAACAAATTATCAAGAAGTGTATACGTATCAAAACCTTTATTCCAGTTGGCTCCCCAATGATGTGTAACTATTTTTAATTTATCTTTCCCATTCCATTGTTTGTATCCATTCGTATTAAATATTTTTTTATCAGCACCAGCCAATATTACATTTATATTCTTATTATTAAGATTTTGGTCAATATATAAACTTTTTAGCCAATTGCTAACAAAAATGGTCGCATCGGCAACTTTGTTGGCATAAATTAAATATTTATTAACATAATTAGTTTGTTTTCTTTCATCACATTCGTTAATGCGATGGACGACTATGGAGTCTGAATTTATAAAACTCATATATTTTTTTACATCTTCACTTGTAAAGGCCGATGATTCGGAGGTTTTTCTAGGTTCTGTAATCAGTATTAAATCAAGATCTTTTTCATTAAGATTAAAAAATACTTCATTCCCCTTAGACCTTAACCTCTTTGCTAAATTGATTGCAAATAGATTTCCCCCTCCCCAGGGTCCTTCTTTAATATTTGTACCTATGCTTATTTTCATATTAAGTTACCAAAAAATTTCTAAATGGTTTAAAACCATTAGGAATATAGAGTTCTTGAACCTTTTTTTCAGCAAAACTTGTATCAGGAGATGCGAACTTAAAATTATTCATCTCAAATATTGAAGTTTTATTTAAAATATTCGATGCATTGCCAACATCAGTTGAAATAATTGGAACTCTTGCAGAAGCACATTCAACAATTGCCTGAGGTCCACCCTCTACTCTGGAAGTTACAATATATAAACTAAGACAGTTATAAAGCTCATTAAGATTTTCAAAGTTAGTCATTTCAAAATAAGAATATTTTATTTTTTCTTTTTCTAAATTTTTTATTAAGTATTGTCTTCTTTTGCCTGCAAGTAAAACATGTAAATTATTATTTTTTAAATTTAAATCAATTAGGATTTTTAAGAGTCTATCTGGGCCTTTTGAGAGTTTGGGAGATTCTAAGTCTTTTCCTTCTGTATCTCTCTGGAAAGACCCCACGATAAAATCATTTGGGTTAAGAGAATACTTTTTAAAAATTTTATTTTTATTTTTTATTGGAAACCATATGTTTTGATTTACCCAAAAAGGAGCTGTTACTATCTTTTTATTTGTCAATTCCTTAAGTTGATTTTCTGTTTTATCCGATATTGCATGGTAAAAATCAATATACTTTTCTCTTTCTCTAAAATTATCTGCCTCTTGTTTGTTAAATTTATCAGTATCAATGTGATGAATAGTACAAATTACTTTCTTTGATTCCATATACTTAGGATTAACTTTTTTCCATGTCCATGGAGAAATTAGCCAGATTACTTCTGATTTAGATATAAATTTTGTTGAAATATCTTTGTTATTTTTGTACCATTCAGCTCGAAATCTGTCTACAACCCAGGATTCTTTCGCTTGGTTTAAATAAATCACTTACATACCCTTTGGTTTTTCTGGAACCAAACCTTTTTTTACACACTTTGCATAATATTGCTGTTTGTCTTTAAAGTTAGTTGATATGTTGTCTTTCATATTAAGAATATAGAGTGGATCTTTTAATATTCTGATATCATAATTATTAAGAATTAGATCTTTCATTAATTTGTAGTCCTGTGAGTAATAGAAACTTTCATCATATAAATTTAAATCTTTAATAACTTTCATTTTAAGGATGAGGCTACCGTGAATAAAAGGATTTTTGTAATTAATTACATTTTTTAAAGGTAAATAATAGGATAGACTTGGAATAATTTTTTTTGAATGCATGACTTTGGCTCTTGTCGTACATCCATCAAGATTAAACTTTTCAATATATGCTACTTGTTTATCTATCCGATTTTGAAGACTAACATCATCCGCATCATGTCTAGCAATATAGAAACCTTTTGAATTCTGAATCAATATATTAAGTGATTTAGTCAAACCAATATTTTGATTATTCTTATAAATTTTTATATTAGAATATTTTTCCTCATAATTTTTTAAGATTTCAGCAGTATTATCTGAAGAACAATCATCCATAATCAGAACTTCTAGATTTGTGTAAGTCTGATTAACTATACTCTCTAGACACTGACTAATTGTTTTATCAGCATTGTACACACTCATAATTACTGAAACTAAATTGTTGTTATTATTCACTAAATAAGCTTTCAAATTTTTTTAAAACTGTTTTTTTGTCCAAAAGAATGCTAATAAATTTTTCATTTTCTAAACCTTCTTTTTTTAGAAGATCATTATCTTTTAATAAATTTAATTTTATTTTTAAATCATCATAATCAAATTGCCTAAAAGACAACTTTGTTGATTCTGGAAAAAACTCACTTACTCCGCCAGTATCTGGAAATATTGAGGGTATTCCTAGTTTTGAGGCTTCACATAAAATAGTGGGCTGGCCTTCAAGTAATTTAGTAGCAGTTACAACAGCCTTAGAATTTTGAATTAAATTTAATACCGACTTATTATCAATTTGTCCTAAAAATTCAATATTTTCATATATAGAGTATTTATCTGCTAAAAGATTGTAATCCGGGCCAAGGCCAATTATTTTTAAAGTGATCTCGCCTAAGTTGCTGTGTAGAAATGAATTAATTAAATTTTCAACCCCTTTTTCTTTTGAGATTCTTCCTGCATAAATTATATAATTGCTATCTACTAACCTTTGATTTGAGACATTAACATTTAAATAATTGTTTAATACAATTATTTCTGATTCGTAAATAAAATTCTTTTCGATGTATTTTTTATGAAAATCAGTCAAAACAATTAAATTAAAATTTTTGTCTAGCAATCTTTTTAAATATCCCTTGCCATACCAAACTGCCAATATAGACTTTCCAATAGATTCTTGAAAATAGTTATTTATTGGAAATTTACTATTCATTAGTCCACAAGCGGGACAAGATTGTTGATTCTTAAGGTGCGTCTTTTTAAGAAAGCTTTGTGTGCAACTATATCTAAAATTGTGAATCTTTATAAAAGTATTTATTTCTCTTTTTTTTAAAACATCAAAAATTACCAAGGATGCTTTAAACCATGTGTTGTGTACATACACCAAATCTGGTGAGAAATCATCAAGCACTTTTTCTAGTATTTTTCTGCTTTTAAGATTTTTATTAATAAGAAAATAAAATAATTGAGCTATTGAATTAAATAATCCATCTATATTATTATCAAAATACAAAATCTCAACTTCATATTTTTCCTTTAAAAGTAATATTTCATTCTCTACTGCAATATCTTCTCCTCCAAGATTTCTGTATTTGTTGTGAATAACTAGTATCTTTTTCATATTTATAATTTAAACCTATATCTATTAAGGTTAATATTAACAGGATGAATGTAGCTCTTTTTTTTACATATGATATGTCACTCAAAAAATGGGATGAAACAGGTTTAATTGAAAGAGAGATATTGTATTACAATCAACTAGTCGATAAATACCCGATAAATTTTACCTTTGTTACATTCGGAGATGAAGAAGATTTTAAATATCAAGACAAATTAAAAAACATCAAAATAATCCCCATCTATCATTTAGAAAAAAGATTTGAAAATAAAGTAGCAAGATTTCTATTTTCATTATTTTTACCATTTAAGATTAGGAAATATCTGAATAATATTGATATATATAAAACTAACCAATTATTAGGCTCCTGGATTCCAGTAGTTTTAAAACTTATAACTAGAAAAAAACTTATTGTTAGAACTGGATACGATATTCTGACCTTTTCAATAAAAGAACGGAGGGGTGCCTTTAAAACTTTTATGTATTACTTACTCACACAAATTTCACTAACACTATCAGACAAATATATAGTTACTTCTGAAAGAGACAAATCTTTCTTAAGTAACTATTTTTTATTTAAAAAACAAAAAATTGTAAAAATAAATAACTGGGTAGTAAGTACAAGTTACAAAAATAGTGATAATAGAAGAGGTAATAGAGTACTGGCTGTGGGAAGGTTAGAAAGTCAGAAAAATTATGCAGCACTTATAAAAAATCTTAACAATTCCAATCTTGAATTAGATATTGTTGGTGAGGGATCTTTAAAAAGTTCTCTATTAAACCTTTCAGACGAATTAAATGTGAAGGTAAATTTTCTTGGAACTTTAGATCATCAAAAGCTTCTTGATTTATATTATCAATACACATACTATGTTATTTTTTCAAATTTCGAAGGACACCCTAAATCATTAATTGAATCTATGTCTAGTGGTTGTATCCCAATAGCGCTTGATTCGGATTACTTACATGAAATAATAATAAATAATTTTAATGGTGTAGTTCTTCAAACTATAAATGAGAATATCGCCGAAAAAGTACTTTCTATAGAAAATCAAACAGATTTAAAAGCTAATTTATCAAAAAATGCCTATGAATTTGTGAAAGACAATTATTCAATTAATAAGATAATGAAAAAAGAACATTCTTTGTATATTGATCTAATCGGGTAATATTATCCTCTTATCTTCCTCAATGACAATTTTTATATGATTTTCGACATCTTTAAAACTAGTAGGATCGTGTGTTGAATTAATAATTGAAATATTTTGATTTTTGAGAATATCAAAAATTAAATCCCTAGACTTCACATCAAGATTTGCTGTTGATTCATCTAGTAACAAGACTTCAGTATTTGCTAATAATGCTCTGATAAATGAAATTTTTTGCATTTGCCCCGAAGATAAGCTTTTATTACTAATTTCTCTAGTTAGGTCATAGTTTCTTTTTTCTTTAAAAACATCAAACTCTTTCAATAATTCCATTATTTTTTTATCAGAAATTATCTCATCATTTCCATACATTAAGTTTTGTTTTAATGTACCTGTAAAAATTAGAGGTATTGCGCCAATGTAGCCGAACTTGTCTTTGTAAGTTATGACATTTCCTTTTTCAGAATATAAGACACCTGAGATTAATCCCAATAGTGTACTTTTTCCGGAACCATTTGGCCCAGTGAGGATGGTGTGTTGATTGACAGGAATAGAGAGGTCTAAATTTTCAAAAATATAATCTTCACTATTAAAATATTTAAATGAAAGATTACTGATTTCTATTACATTCTTATTTTCTTTATTTAAAAATTTAAAGTTATTTTTATTAATTAATAATTTATTTTGATCAAGCTCATAAAATTTCTCAATATGAACATGTGAATTTATAATTTTATTCATAGAACTATTAAAAATTCCTATTGATTGAAAAAGTCTTAATGTAACTGCTATAAAGTCTAAAGTTATGCTTTTTGCAAGAGATGAAAAAACTAATAATATTGAAAATATAAACATAGTTATTAAACTTGGTAAAAATGAGTTTATAGCACCATATTTATGATTTTTTAGGCTGCTTAAATTGTAATTACCTAAAGTATTTTTAAAATTTCTTATCTCTTCTTGATCTTTTTTTAATATTTTAATAAGAAACATGTTTTCAATTATTCTCTGTACTTCATAATTAGTTTCTTTTGAGTATGTATAAGATTTATGCATAAATTCTCTAGCTTTTGTTATCAAGAACTTAGTTGGAAAAAATATAATTACTGCCCCAATACCGAATGTAAATATTGTTCTTGTGTCAGCAAGAATAAGATAAATTAGGTATGCGAACATCTGTAAAAGACTATTCATAAACCCTGCTAAGTTTGAGTAGAAGAAAGATATGTGTGAAGCAAGCTCGTTTATAAAGAAATATGCGTCAGCTATTGAATAATTACGCTTTTCAAAAACTTCATTTAAAAGATAAACTCTAAGATTCTCTTGAACGTCAAGTTCTAATTTTTTTAATACAATTGACTGAAAATAAATACATGCAAACCTTAGGATCACAATAAAGGGTAGTAAGAAAGTAAATTCCTGAATAAATTGAACTATCGGTAAAAAAACATTTCCAACATTTATTACTCCTGTAATTATTGATGTAAAAAAAAGTATCAACAATATATCTGAAAGCGCAGTAAGTTGGGCCAAGATAACTGCACTAAAAATAATTAATCTTTTGTTATTGGTCTTTGTTATTTTTGATACGTACAGTACATCTCTATAAAGCTTTTTATAACTAGTTATCATCTCTTTAATAATAACTTTTAAAGGGAGTTTCTAGTTAAATTTTACAATTAAATATATAATCCATATGGGATTTTACTCTCCCATATATGCATTTTTACATTGGTCATTTAATAAATATTCAAAACACTCAATAAAAGAATAATTTAAGTTACCAAAAGTATCTTTCTCATAATAAGGAAGAGCAATCATTAAAGAGAGAGAAATGATGACAAATACTTTGTTGATTTTAATATTTGTCTTTTTGACAAAGAGGGATGAAAATAATAATAAAATTGCCACTATAAACAAATAGGTTGGGCTGTACTCACTTCCAAGAGCAAAAATCATCATAAATGTTAAAAATATGTCTATTTTATTATTCACTAACTCAAAGTTGAGTAAATACAATATAACAATTATGGATGTAATCGTAAAATGTTGTGAATATCTCATCCATTTAGTTGGACTTAATATCCAAAACCACAAATAAGGCAATACTATTGATCCAATTAATGGATATGAAATATTATAAAAATATTTATTTAATGCAATTTTATTTTTATAAATTAATAAAATTACGAGGATAGGAAAAATTAATATCCTATATATATCAATACCTGGCCATCTTGAAGCTTCTGACGTTTCAAAATTTTCAGTTAAGCTAATTTCCCAAAATTTAGAAAGGCCAGAACTCTGATGGTTTAAAAATAAATTAATCTGATTTTCTAAAAATATTAATAATTGAAAATTTTCAATATTGTACCAAGCTAATATTAAATAGACTCCATATGGAGCTACTACAGATATAAAATCATAAATAATTTTTTTTAGATCTTTTTCGTTAAAAGCTACAAAAATATAAAAACCAATGAACGGAAGTAATGTTAAGAGTTTTCCATAAAAGATAGATATGCTTATTAAAACTAGGCTTAGCCTTCTATATTTATTAAATAAAAATACTGAATTTGTAAATATTAACATAGAGCTAATTTCTCCTAACGAGTACAGGCCACCTTGCCACCAGGGAATTAATGTAATCAGTATGCAACTCATAGGTATGATAAAAAATAGGTTGCTTTTTTTAGATTTACAAAGAACTATTGCAAAAATAAGCTGTAATAAAAGTAGCCAATAAAAATTTCCAAGTCTAGCTATAGTTAATGATTTTGTTAAATTCCAACCAAGGACTCCGCCTATTGCAGATACTGGACCAGATGTTAGGTAAATACTATAAGAACCTCCAATAAAATCCCCAGCATTGAAATCTAAATTTGAAAAAAAACTTACATTTGAAGTTAAAGAAATATATTCATCTATAAAATTTGGAATTCTTACTGCTTTAGTTCTTACATAGTCAAAAATATAGAAGTTTTGAAGTAAAGCAGCACTAATAAAACTGAATAATAAAAACTCTTTTTTAAATTTATTTTTTGAAAATAGATTCTTGGTTTTTGATATGATTTTCTTGAGACTATAAATTTTAATCTTTTTTGATTTGTAAATTTTATAAAATACAAAAATTGATAGAAAAATTATTGTGACTCTTAATATGAGATCAAAAATATTAAACATCCCTTGCGAAAATCCTAATTCAACATAATAAAAACATTCTTGAAAAGAGTTAACAGTAGCTGCTTTTCCAAAAAAATTATATAAATTTATGGCATTAAAAGTCGGGTCATTCTTAAACGTATAATCTGATCCTTCAATTACAACTTTTTTAAAACCTTCTGGAATTACTCCGCATATGGCAATTATATTTTCTTGCATATTACAAATCTACACTAGCGCTTTTTAAAATTTGAAAACATCAAATATTATTGATAAAAGAAAGCGGGAAATGAGAAAGATAGGATGAGAAATTGTGTATAAAAACAATGATAAGGAAAATAATCATTGAAATGTAACTTTTGTAATTCATTTCTTTTATACCACCAAGCCACATTGAAGCAGGAATGATGAGTAAGTTAAATAACTGTACCCAATATGTAGCTTTAATAGTATCTCCAGTAGGTAATTCTGGGTATGATATTAAAAACCACAAAAATCCTAAAAAAGAAATCAATACAGATAGCGAAATATACCTTATAAAAGGATTCTGTTTATTTTTTTTTGTGAACTTATAAAATCCAAATAAAATTAATATTGAAGGCATTAAAGACAAAATATTTACTCTAGCTAAATAATCCCCAATCAACATCTGGTTTCTTCCTATATCAAGAAATTTGGACGTAAATACAAAATATCCCCAATAATCTCCCCACAAATCTGCATAAATAATCGGAAAAAGCTGATTTGAAAAATAAGGTCGGATAGGCTTAGTAAAAAGATAGGTAATTTGATCATTAAATGGTAAATAAAATGAAAGTGGTTGATTGCCAAGGCTAAACCCTAAAGAGTCTTTGTTAAAAGAAGTAAAAGATCCATATTCAAAAAATAAATTAAAGTAAAACCAAGATGAGACTAAAAAACCTATCGAGAAAGCTCCTGTAATGAATTTTATATAATTTAATCTGGATACTTTTGGAATTAAAAAAATAATTATAAAGAAACCTGGAAACAATAAAAAAGCCCATTGCCTACTTAGTGCAAGGCCCCCAACTAGCAGCCCAAAAATAAGTAAATCTAACTTTTTAGTTTTATAATTTTGTTTATAAAGTTTTAAGAACCTATTGATTAGAAGACTCATAAAAAACAATATGTATACTTCTCCCCGAATCATTGATATCGTTCTATAGTTAACTGCTAATATTGCAACCAAAATTAAATAATTAAGATTGATCAGCTTTTTAGATCTTAAAAAAGATTTAATCGTGGTCATGTTGATTAAAAGGGTAAGTAAATACAATAATGCTTGAAATATTTGTGTTATTTTATTGTAATAAGGCTTACACTCCATTAATAAATTCTCAGCCTCAATCAAATTCCTGCATGCTACTTGAATAAATGATGGGAAAAGATAAGCAATTGGAGGATTAAAAAACTCTCTTGTATTTTCTTTTAAAGGTAAATTCAGAGAATCTGGTAAATATCTCGAGATATGGTCAATGTATGAATCATGTGCTTCTCCGTCGTATCCAAGAATAGGGTGATAAAACATGATATTAAAAATTAAAATAAATACAATTGATAGAATTATTAAATATGAGATCAAGTTTAATTTATTCTCTCTTGACTGCAGGTAGTCTCTCATAAATAATTATTAAATGCTTTAGTGTCCATTATCTTTAAATCTTATACTTTATTTTAATGAGATTATTCATATTTTAAAATTTAAAGTACTTAACATTTTACGAATGTTGTTACGATTATTACAACACATGATTAAAAAAAATAACCTTTCAGTGATAATATTAATTTTCTTTCCTCTAGTTTTGAATTCTGTTCTAGAACATCAAAAAACCACCACAATAGTAACAGTAACTTTTTGTATTCTTTTCTATTTTGTATATAAAAATGTGTTTTTGTCTTCAGACAATTTAATTAAATTTAATTTGATTGAAGTAAAGTTTCTTAAAAGCAATATTTTTTATATATTGTTACTGCTTACCATAACAATTCTGACACAAAATAAATATTTAAATATAGAAACAATAACTTGGGATGTTCCATCTTACTTAGTTGCCTCACAAGAAATAAATAACGGTTTTCTTCCTTTTACAACACAATGGGAATCAAAAGGTCCGTTCTTTTTATATTTATATAATTTTGTATCAAACCTAGCAAACAGAAATTATTTATATTTCCGACTTTTAAATGATTTAATATTATTTTCATCCATTTTATTTTTATATTTATCAGTAAAAATTAGTACTGAGAGTAAATTAAAAGCATTTTGTACTTCCTTATTCTTTATACTTGTCACAAGTCATGTTTGGTTTATAAGCGAATTTAGTGAAATTTACTGCCTCACTTTTATATCTTTAAACTACTTTCTTTATAAAAGATACCCTGAAAGTACCCTAGTAAAATTCTTTATTGGATCGAACTTTGCTTTAGCAACACTTGTGAATCAAGGAACCATAATATTTATAATGCCTTATTATTTAAAAATTTTGAATAAAAAAAGGGGCAATATTTATATAGATGTCAAAAATATGTCTTTAGGTTTTTTGATTCCACACATATTTTTTATAATTTTTTATTATTTAAATAATTTATTAAATCTATATATTGCACAATATGTACAACTTCCCTTGAATTACGTTAGTTCAAGTAATCCTTCTATATCAGAATTATTTGTAATTTCTAGAAGAATACTTCAATATGACTATTTTTTGTTTTTCGCATTAATTTCTACAGCTTTTTTTATCTTAACAAAAGCTTATAAGAGTGGTTTTAAAAATCAGATGAACATTGAAATAATGAATTTTTTAATAGCAGTTATGTTCTTTTTTATTGCAGGGCACAACTACCAACATCATCTGTTTTATGCCATTTATTTCTTTATTATTCTTTTTTCTACAATTGACACTCCTGCCCAAACACAATTTGTATATGTCCTCATATTTTGTTCTACCCTTACGATAGGGTCTAAAACTTTTGAAGACTCCATTTTGAACTTGTCAAACACTACAGAAATATATAACGATTACCCTCTTAAAAAATTGTCTGTTGAAATTAAGCAGTCTGTAGGAAATGAGAACTTTGATATTTTGGCATTGGACTATGTACTAGTGCTCTATTATCTAAATCTTCCAAACACTTCGTATATCGTGCATCCTGGAAATCACTCTGAAGAATATATTGTTAAACAATTACTGGATTTAAATATGATTCAACAAAATGAATTTAATCATGTAAGTTTTCTTATTGAAGAAGAACCAAAAGTAATAATGTGTAATGGCACCTTAATAATTGATGGCGAGCCTCAAAAAGTTGATTTCTATAATTGTGCTATTGATGACTATAAAAGTAATTACTCAAAACTAAACACATTAATATATGAGGCTGATGAAAACCTTAATTTCTATGAAGATCCATATAAAGATATAGGTGTTTACATTAGAGAAAAATAGAACCTAAAATAGTCTTTAAACTAGTTTTTAAAAATATTATTATTTGAAGCTAAAAATACTGTAGTTCTAAAATGTTCTTCAATCTCAGAATATTTTGAAATATTAACTAATCCATATGGGGTAACTCGATTAATGGTAAAATTCCTCCCTGCAAAAAAGTACCAAAAATCTTGAAAATAAGTTCTTGAATCTATATTGCAACCACCAAATTCAAATTGGATAACTTTTATTTTATTAATTAGATCACCACATCCTTCAAGTGCAAGAAGCTCATTTCCTTCAATATCAAGTTTTAAAATATCAATATCTTTATTGTTTAAGTTTTTTCTCCAGAATGATTCCAAATCAATTAAATCTATTTTTTCATTTTTTTTAAAATCTATCTGAAAATGATCCAATCTTCTTCTGTAAAGGCTAGACATACTAGAGCCTTCTTTGTCGTAAAAAAGTTCACCTTGTGACGTTTTATTCGAAAGCCCATAATTTAGAACAGAAATATCGTTACTTGATCTAAACTTATTTTTTAAAATATCAAAATTATCCTTAGAAGGCTCAAAGCAGTAGATTTTTGAATTTGGAAATATTCTCTTGAAGGAATCTGAATATAAACCCTGGTGTGCTCCACCGTCAATGAGAGTGAGATAATCATTTTGATTAAAATATTTTGTTAATCTTTGTATTTCGTCCTCTAGTGTTTTAGGACCAGAAAAGCCCCTTCCTAAATTGTAATTTGCAATACCTATAATTTTGTTGAGTAATCTAGCCTCATCTTTAGTATTCCTAGCTAGTAAATTAATTAATCCTTTAAAAATTAATAACAATGCTTTTGCGATTAGTTTTTTAACCATAAATATAAGTTTACAAATACATAGTTTAATTGTTGATATTTTCTAATTAGACCTAGGAGTATAGAAAATGTTTCAGAGATACGACAAGGCACTTAATAGAGCAGTAGCATAGGTTAGGTGACTTAGGTAGCGTAGATGAAATCTAATTATTATCTACAACTATCCAATTATCTTTTTTTAAAGTTTTATGTGGATTATTTCGAAACCAAGGAACTGGTACTGTAACTAAAGAAGTTGAGTCAGATTGTATGAATGCTGCAAAAAAAGCAAAAGAACTATTTCCAACTACAAAGTTTTTATATTTAAGCATTTCAGAAAAAGTTCTTATCGTATCATCAGTATCATCTTTTTGATAAGAAATTAATTCTTTTTGATTTTTGAGTTTTTCATTTCTCTGAGAATATATATTTTGGGCCTCACTAAATATTTCCTGATTTTTTACCCATTCAAGATCATCAGTAAAGACATCAAATTTTATTTCACTATTTAGATCTTTGAGTAAACTTAAGCTTTTTTCATAATAAGATACATTTAACTGCCAATCTTGATCTAAAAAATCTCTTCTTCTTACGTGAACCATCGCATAATCATCTTTAATTTTCGAATCTAATCCTTCTTTTATGATTTCATTATTTGAAAGTGAAGATGTTAAAAATTTATTATTCTCATTTATGAATCTCATATCTTTCCAGTATTCATTAAAAAAATATTCTTTTTTATTCAAGTCCTCAATATCAAAAAGTTCTTTAGTAAATTTATATTTACTAAAGGCATTACCAAATACGGATCTACTGATTACAGAACTTGAGTTAAGTTTTAAGAAATAATTAAATCTTTTCTTTTCAAGATAATTTTGCTCTTTGAAGCCAAAATATCTAAGAGGTAATGTTAACTGTCTAGGAGTATGATTACCTTTTACCTTCAACAAGTCAGTGTTTATGAATACATTAAATTCATTTTTTCTCAAGAATTCTGCAAAGCATAGTTGAAATAACTGGTTACCAAATCCCCCTTTTAAAAATACTGTTGCCTTTTTCAATTTTTCCTACATTTTATATTTTTTATGTTAACTTGATATTCGTTATTGATTAGTAAATGTATAAGATTTATGCCAGAAAAAATTTAACTATTCTTCATTTAAAAATAGATTTCTTATAATAGTTAGATGATTGAAATTAAAAAATTTTCTGAAAAATTTAATGAAATTAAGCTTGTCAATCTCCATGCATTTAAAGATATAAGGGGGGACTTTTCAAAACTTTATACTTCTAAATTATTTAAAAATACTCTTCCGAAAATTGATGAAGTATATTTTTCAATATCACCAAAAAATACTATTCGGGGAATACATTTCCAACATGAACCTGAGCAATTATTAAAACTAATTACCTGCGTGTCAGGAGAGATTATTGATGTATTTATTGATTTAAGAAAAAATAGTAAAACTTATGGAATGTTTGAAGCTTTGAAACTCTCTAGTAAAAATAATTTAGGCATATTAATACCTGAGGGTTTTGGTCATGGTTATAGTGTTTTATCAGACAGTGCTACGGTACTTTATTGTCAATCTGGAAATTATGATGCTGATTTAGAAAGTGGAATAAATCCTTTGAGCATAGAAGTTGACTGGGGTACAGAAAGCCCTATTATTTCAAAGAAGGATAAAAGCTATAAAAACTTTGATAGTACAGATGGAGAATTTTTGATATAAATGAGCAATGAAGAAGAATATAATTTAATAAAATCTCAAATTTTTGGTTTAGTTGAAAAGGCCACGGAGTTAAAGCATAATAAAACTGATTTTATACCAGGTATATCTAGTGTTCCTGTAAACGGGCGTGTGTTTGATGATAAAGAGATAAAAGAGCTTGTATCTGCAAGTTTAGATTTTTGGCTAACTGACGGAGAATATTCTGAAAAGTTTTCAAAAAAAATATCGAAGTTTCTAAATATGAAACACGTAAGGTTAGTAAACAGTGGCTCTTCTGCTAACCTCGTTGCACTTTCATCTTTAACAAGTAAAAAAATAAAAAATAATTTAGTAAAGGGTGATGAAATAATAACAACTGCTGTTGGGTTTCCCACAACTGTTAATCCAATTTTTCAAAATGAATTAGTTCCAGTTTTTGTAGATAGTCAAATTGGCACCTACAATCCTACTGCCGATATGATTATTGATGCGTACACAGACAATACAAGAGGAATTTTTTTAGCTCATACACTTGGAAATCCATTTGAAGTTACAAAATTACGAGACTTTGCAGATGATAAAAATATTTGGCTACTTGAAGATAATTGTGATGCCTTTGGGTCTACGTACGATAATAAAAAAACAGGAACCATTGGCCATGTTTCAACTCTAAGCTTTTATCCTGCACATCACATCACTACCGGAGAAGGAGGGGCAGTCATGACTAATAGCAACTCTCTTAAACTTTCAATAGATTCTTTCAGAGACTGGGGAAGAGATTGTTGGTGCCAGAGTGGACATGATAATACTTGTAATAAAAGATATGATTGGCAACTTGGTGACCTTCCATATGGATATGATCATAAATTTACATATTCAAATATTGGTTATAACTTAAAGGCTACAGATCTTCAAGCTTCAATTGGTTATGTACAAATGGATAAACTAGAGGATTTTATAAATAGTCGTAAACAAAACTGGAAAACGATAGATAAATTTATAAGAAAACATGAAGATTTATTTATTCCTCACAAGGCTACAACTAATTCAGAACCGAGTTGGTTTGGTTACGCGATAACAGTCAAAGAAAATAATTTATTCAATAGAAATGAATTAGTCCAATTTCTTAATGAAAAAAGAATAGCTACAAGGCTTATGTTTGGGGGGAATCTTATAAAACAACCAGCATATAAAGATCGTAATTTTAAAATTCATAGTAATTTAATCAACGCCGATATAGTTATGAATCAAACTTTTTGGATTGGAGTATACCCGGGCCTTAGTCAGGATATGCTAGATTATGTGTTTGAAACATTTATTGAATTTATTCAATCTAAAAAACTTTAGTTTACAACCAGTAAAGATTCTTATCTAATTTATCAGTTTCAATAAGTTTATTTATTTTCGACAATCGTTTTTCATTTCCATTTAATTGATACCCTTTTAGATTTTCATATAAATCTTCAACTCCCCTTACTAGATCAAATTCAATTTCAAAATCTGGGAAAAAATTTCTTGTTTTATCAAAATTTAAAAAATAAGATCTTTGATCCTTATCTGGTTCTCCGAATATTAAGTTATCAACCCCAAGAACTTTACCAACAGTCTCTGCAATTTCCCGAATTGAAAAATTCATGTCTTTATCTCCAACGTTGAATATTTCTTTATCTAAATTTCTTTTGTCTCTAATTAAGATATCAATAAACGAGGAAATATCACTAATATGTACAATCGGTCTTTTAGGTGTACCATCAGAAAATAGCTCAATCTTTTTATTAAACACTCCACTGTATGTAAGATCATTTACAACAAGGTCAAGTCTTAGATTTGCAGAAAAGCCGAATGCTGTTGAATTTCTTAGAATTATTGTTTGAAAATTAAATTCATTATCAATGATATATTTTTCATTATTAAATTTTGCTTTTGCATATTCTGTTAGAGGATTTACATCTGAATTTTCATCCACTATTGTATCAGAAAATCCATAAACACTTGCAGATGACATATAAATAAACTTTCTGACACTACTTTTATTTGCAAGTTCTAAAAGCTCTATTGTGGCAAGATGATTTATTTCATTTGTTAGTCCTGAATCTAAATTACCTAATGGATCATTAGATAATTCACCCATATGAACTACAATATCAATTTTTTCTAAATAAACACGTTTTAGATTTCTGATATCCACAAATTTTATATTCTCAGAATTTACCCTTTCTTTAGAAAAGTATCCAGTATCTAGTATTAAGAATTTGTAGTTATTTTGATATTTTTCTACGAATTTAGAGCCAATATACCCAAGTCCTCCAGTAAGTAATATTGTATCCATATTGATTATCTTATTACTTTTATGATTTATATGCAGTTATTAATTCATCAAGACTTTTTTCAAGACTATATTCCAAAGGTACTTTATTTATCTCTTTTGGAATAATCCCGGTAAAAGAAGTATCTACACTGTAAATTATTTTATCCTTATTTTCCCTTTTAACATTTGAATAAATATATTTATAAATAGACGTTAAGTTGTAATCTTTATTTGAATAAATAGCAAAACTTCCAGCTTTATTTGATTGAACTATTTCAAATAAAATATCTATCACCATTCTTATATCTATTAAATTGATTAGTTTTTCTGGATTTTGAATTGGGTTTTCCTTGTCGTCGATTATTGATTTAATTATCATTGGAACAATTTTTTTTCTTTTGTCTTTTACTCCAATAGTATTATCAATATACAGTTCATTAAATAGAATTGAATTTGATACACTATATTTTTTAACGTACTTTGAAAAATTATTTTTTGAAGTTACATATTTGGAATTCAAAATATTTTTATCACTACCCAAGGAAAACATAGTATTAAATAAAATAATTTTGTTTAAATTTACTTTTTCAAGTTTTTTTAATAACTTAATTCCATAATAATAGTTGGCATCAAGAATTTTTTCATCATCTTTTGAATCAAAGCTAAAGAATGTAGCAAGGTGAATAAGACTAGCTTCCTTGTAGTTGCGGGTTATTCCTATAAATTCTTCAAATTTAATTTTATGAGGTTTATTTCCATTAAATTTAAAATAAGATGAACTACTTGTACCTAATATTAAATACTTTGGGTCATTAATCTTTTGATTAATAACAGAACTGCCAA
>Ga0222719_10000571_pt1 | contig 36571 bp, 68 predicted proteins | sample C33_34DmetaG_FD_165039 | JGI IMG/M metagenome (GOLD analysis project Ga0222719, IMG submission 165039) | Estuarine water microbial communities from San Francisco Bay, California, United States - C33_34D | ecosystem: Environmental > Aquatic > Marine > Unclassified | place: USA: California... | reverse complement strand
ATGGAACATATCCAGCTTCCGGTTCTCCAAAGCTATATAAACTCATAATTATCTAAGATTACTTAGGAAAGGCCCTTCTTCTGTAAATTGCCAATTGCCGGGGTCTGTAGATGTTTTATTATTAGGGGTAACTCCTGCAAAAGATGGTGTATTATTATTATTATTGGTTTGTTTACCACTATTATCCGCTATAGTTTTTAATATACGCGTCTGCTCTTCTAAAACTCTTCTATTAGCTACACTCTCATCAACTATTTTATTGTTAGATTTAATTACCTGCCCTTGGTCGCTATCAATTTTAACATCAACAGTCGGGGGCATAATTTTTGGCGGCTCAACATTGACATTAACTGCAGAAGTGTCGATATTTTCAAATCTGTATAAATTATCAATCGCTTCATTGGTAGAAGACTGTAATTGATTATTAGCTTTGCTTGCCGCGGCAGCAATTTGAGAGTTAATAGCCTTTACAGGCGATATCATATCTACTTGATCGCTAGCTTTCTTTGCTGCTGCAGCGATTTGAGAGTTAAGACCTGTTACAGGCGATATCATATCTACTTGATCACTAGCTTTCTTTGCTGCTGTATTAATTTGAGAGTTAAAAGCCTTTGTAGACGATATCATATCTACTTGGTCGCCAGCTTTCTTTGCTGCTGTATCAATTTGAGAGTTAAGACCTGTTACAGGCGATGCCGTATCTACATTAATACCATCTACAAAACCACTACCTGTATTTCCTAGAGTATCTACTAACTTATCGTTAATTTTTTTAACCTCTTGCTTTATAACTGCCTCATTATCGATATCTCCAGGTATAACCTCGCTACCATCACTTCCCTCTTTCTTTACTATACCTAACCATTCCAATGGCTTTCTAATAAACCATGGCAATTTATCTATTTTTGAATTAATAAAATTAAAAACACGCTCATTAAAGTTTAACTTTCTGCCGGTAACCTCATCCGTAGAGTTATTACCGCTAATTAAATCCATTAAAAATTCAAATCCAAGAAATAATGTATCTCCAAGACCTGGGACTATATTTACTATACCTTTTAATACCTCGAGCAGACCTCCCTTAATATCTCCGGAGAAAACTTTACCTATACCCATTCCTGCTTGAACTAGCCCTCCAATGCCTGGAATATATTTTATATATTTATTAAATGACTTTACTAGAAAATCTTTAGCTATTCCTAGTCCTTTACTAAATCCACCGCTCTGAGTGACTCTCTCCTCCTCTGTCATTTTTATGTCTCGACCTATTGTAAATAAATCAATAACTATAGAGGCTATCCAACCGAATCCAGGAATGAGATTAACAATTCCAGATACCAACTCAAGCGCTCCTCCAATAGTATCCCCGGCCTTAAATTTTTGAAAGGCAAAATAAAACGAAACCGCAGAACCAATAAACGGTAAGAATTTTGCGAATTTTAATAACTTGGCTCCAACAGTTTTAGCAATGCCCTTAAGCGTGGTAATGAATTTACCACCCTTAGTAATTTTATCTAACCCTTTTCCCGCTGCGCCTGATAAATTATCCGTAAACCCTGCCGCTTTAGTCTTTATCATTCCAGCTACCTTAGGTGGTAGATCGACAACATCATCGACTAATTTTGTCAGAGTCTTTGCTACATCATCCCCTATTGCTTTAGAGAATTTAATTAACTTATCTCCTATTTTAGCAATAGCATTCTGAGCTATTTTAAGTAAAACTTTACTAGATATATTTAAAATGTTTCCGAGGGGGTTAGCCCCAGAGAACAACGCCATTACAGCGACCGCAATACCTCCAGCTAAAGCTAATGCAGGTATAATTTTTGATAGAAATCCTTTAGCTTTCTCACCATCACCATCCTGTTGTATTTGCGCGCCTTTCGGAATTACTTTTTCCGGAATTTGCTTAAAACCGAAATCAGGTTTTTCATCCTTTTTGGTGAGGTTGTAGATTGTTTTTCCTATAACATCTCCTAGGAATGTAGATTTAGCTTTATCCTTAGAGGTAAGATTTTTACTTCCAGGCAATATTTTTGTATTGTCTTTGTTAAATCTTGTCTCACCAGCAGCTTCTGCTTTTTGGTCATTAAAGCTAGATACTATATCTTTAGGGACGCCAGCAGCTTCACCTAAACGTTTAGTTAGATCGGTTAGAGCCGCAATAAGCTTGGATACATCGTTCACATATATATTTATGCAACACTAAAGAAACTTGCATCAATTTCGATATCTCCGGAGCTCGTTTCTAGATATAGATTTTCAATATCTCTAATAGACTCGATATAATCGATAATTTTCTTATTAGTTGATATAGGCAAACTTTCCACAATCTTAACACAATCTAAAATTGACATCTTATAAAAATCTAGAACATCATCACCATTCTCTATTGAAGATATAAATTTTACAATTTCGTGTACATATAAGGTTGCGACAGCGTCGCCGATCTCTACCCCATTATCCTTTGCGTTTTTAGTAAACTTATCACTTACTACAGAATCTCTTTTAAGAGAAGGTATCTTTAAATTGATAGTAATATCCTGTAAACTACATGTAGTTGTTTCATCATACGTTTTACCTTTAAATGTATCATTACATATAGCTATATGCTCTTTGATAGATACTTTATCACTACCAACATCAATCTCATCACCAACAGAATGCATCCTCGCAGCTAAAATTACTGGATATCTGTCTATTATGGAGAACTCTTGATCTGATTCTACACACAGCTCGTTAACAATATTATTAATAACTTGGCTCAATGTAGCGCCACTAATAACTCCATCTCCAGCCGTTTTTATAATATTCTTCTGCTGCTTGATAGTTAAAGGTTTAAATTTTAACTTCTTACTTAAGCTTGGAATGAATATGGGGATAAGATTATCATTATTATAATCTTTTAGTTTTTGAATCAGGTCATTTGAATTGCTCATCGAAGGTTAATTAAAAGTTATTTATACCCTGTCCTCCAGAATTCAAATCTGTTTGTTGTCTTTTTTGAAATGCTTGATGTATTCTCACATAATCTTCAAAATCAAATGGTGTTATCTCGTTATAGTGATCTATACTACCATTTAGTTGAGATATAAACATATAAATATTTTCCGATATTGAATAATAGCTAACATTAAATAAAGATTTAATTAAAAAATAAATTGAATTGTCAACTAAAGATACATTATATTCTTCTATATTAGATTTTGTTACTGGCATTACATTAGTTTTAGGCCAAGACGCAATTCCCTCTAAGAAGTGTTGACAATCATTTAGTATTGGGTGTGTTATAGAGTCTAAAAATTTGTCTTTATCCTCTTCCGTAAATTCTGAGAAAAAATAAACATCTTCCTCACACAGTACCCTGTCGATGCACCCTACTATAAGATCTGCTGTATTACTATAATATAATTTTTTAGGAGATGCAAGAGTGATTTCTATGTTATCTATTTTTATTTTTTTCTCTATACCATCCTCTATATTAAGAATGTTGTCAATTATCTGTTGAACATATATTTGAGTCGATCCCTCACCAGTATTAATAGTAATCTTATCATTAACAGAATCTTTATATGCGCTCAATACTATTATGGCCTTATCAATACGACTGAGGGTTGATATTCTTTTATTATCAATTACTATCGCTTCTATTAATGTTTCTAGAGATTCTGATATACTAAATTCGTCTCCTTGATTTACTGTCTTAGAAACTATATTAAATTGCTTATTAGTAATATCCCCTATAGCGATTTTATCACTACTACTGGGTATATCAATATATTTTTTATAAACCAAATTCTTCAAAATATTATAATATTATGTTGATGATTTTCCTAGCCTAGAGAGTCTATCCCGATTCTCGGAGTATTTCATCAACGTTATTCAAGATATCATTGACCGGTCGGAAATCTGCTCTCCTGGAGTAGTTCATCAACGTTATTCAGGACCTGCTGAGCTGGGGAGGGTTCCCCGAGCACACTATCAGGGTTCCGGGCTTCAGCTTCCTCCCAGTCGAATTCCTCAACAGCGCGATCGCGCGCCGCGCGGTCGGGAGACTCGACCGGTTTAATGGTTTTATAATCTTCAACACCGTACGTGTCAAACACCCACGTTGTTTTAAAGTTTACAATATCCTCTTTAGAGTAATCATAATCTGGAGCGTCTACTCCAACCGGCGTACATCCGTAATAATTAAACGTCTTAAATCTAATTCTTTTATTTTTCTTATCAATATTTCTAGTAAAATGATATACATTAATATTTGCTTTTATTTCATTTTCACCATCAGCAATTCTACCTAAGTATGCTGCAGCTATTACCCATGGTCTTATTAGAAAGTCTGCAAATGAGACGTTTGTATCTCTAAATCCGATCTTTAATGACCTATTATGATACCCACTTCTACCCCTACTTATAAGACCGGGTATAAGGCCTCCGTTATTCTCAAAAGAGGCAGAATCTGGAGAAAACGATTCAGATATTTCACTGACTGATTCTACAAAAAAGCAATGTACATTGTTTTCTGTAGATACTTTATCTTTTGTTAGAATATTTACGCTATCTGTAAAATTCCAATTTTTATCATCCCCTCCAACACTTTCTAGATCCTTTACCTTTTGTATAGTGTCTTTTATACCATCATTAATATCTATAGATACAGCCCATTGGGTCGAGAATGGAATATTATAACTCCACTCTTTTAAAAGATCAACGAAGTGTGGTACGGGGTCCGCCATAATATTATTTATAGCAGATAGCTATGTAAGGCATATATTAAATACCACGTGCAATGCCAGCGCCCGGCTCTTCTCTAAAGTAGTGATATGCGAATTGAGCGGTAAAGCTAACTACATCGCCGGTACCCGACGAAATTGCGCCTGACATTTCTCCGCAATCTCTTATTGATGCGCCAACTAAAGTATATGTTCGAATAGGAGATAAATCCTTTCGAAGCTGGTGAAGAGTGATAACAGATCCAGGCCCTGCTATATTATAATCACCAGTTGAAGTACTATCGTCAAAGACTTCACGCGTTTCGGCTAGTAATCTCCGGTGTAGTTCAGCTTCTGCATCACAATAAAACTCAATATTATATCCACCAGACTCTCCATATGTAGCTCGTCCTGGGACGTTAAAATCTAATCCCATATACGGCACAGGCTTATTATCGATTTTGCGTGTTGGCAATTTAGCAGTCTTCGCGTAAATTAATTCATCGGAACCGAAGCTAAACGCACCCTCTCGGAGTGTAATCTCTGTTACTCTAAATAGGAAATCTCTTGCGAACTCTCTTTGAGCAGCTGCGGTAAAGAATTTTTGAATAGTTTGATCGCTCATAATTATATTTATGGCTTTAATACAATTTTATTTAAAAAACGCATTTTTTAGCTTGAAAAAAATAAATAGCTGTATATGGATGAATTAATTGAAAAACTTAAAGATCTAGCGCTTGAATGGGAGCAGTATGAGTGCAGTGATAAAGAAACTAACGAGTGGTGCGATGGAGCTGAAACAGCAACATATAAATGCGCTGAGAAACTTTTTGATATTATAGAAGAAATAAGTTGAATTCGTAGTTAGTTATAGTAAATTATATATGTGGGCAGGAGTAAACCTGACTCGCTATAAACTAACTAACTATGAAACTAATAAAACAAACAAACCCATTAGAATATATTGAGAGATCGCTAAATGACTTTCTTAATCTAACGCCAGTCTTTCACTCCCTTGAAGAGGTTTATAAAACTGGAGATCAAGTCAGATTCAATCAGTCTGAAAGCCATATGATAATTCAGGTAGATTTACCTGGAGTACTTCCAGAGAATCTGGATCTAACAACAGATACTCAACAACGAGATGTATACATCAAAGCTTCGCGAGAGGTTATCAGCCATGACGGAGTGCGGGAACAGACCTATAACCGATCCTTCTCTATCGGTAGAGAGTTTGATATCGATAAAATTAAATTCAAATATAACAACGGTGTCTTAGAAGTTACCGTGCCGCGCCGTAGTAGAGAAGAGCATATTCGCAAACATACGTTATAATCAATTAACCCTAAAGAGCGGCTCGTACGAGCCGCTCTTTTTTTATGGCAAATATATTAGTAACTGGTGGCGCGGGATTTATCGGTACTTCTCTCGTCTATAGGCTCCTTACCGAAACAGATAATAACATTGTTATTATTGATAAATTAACTTATGCCAGTAACAGTGACGAGATCTTAGAACTGTCTCAAAATAATCCGCGTGTGGATCTGATAGAAGCGTGTATCTCTGATGCGGACGCTTTACGATATATATACTCAGAATATAAGCCAGTAGGAATATATCACCTCGCAGCTGAGTCTCATGTCGATAACTCTATTAAGTCATCTAGAAAATTTATCGAGACTAATATTATAGGTACTTACGAACTTCTCGAGACGACGCGTGAGCTAGCACCTAATATAAGATTTTTACATATCAGTACTGATGAAGTATATGGAGATCTAGCGTTAGAAGATGCAGCATTTACTGAGGAAACCTCATATGATCCATCATCTCCATATTCTGCATCTAAGGCATCATCTGATCATTTAGTTAGAGCATGGCACAGAACGTACGGTCTAAATACTATAGTAACAAACTGTTCGAATAATTACGGCCCGCGACAACATAAGGAGAAGTTAATACCATGCATTATTAATCGCGCGCTCGAGGGTAAAGAATTGCCGATATATGGCGACGGTAAGCAGATTCGCGATTGGCTGTATGTGGGCGATCACTGCGATGCTTTGATTAGCGCGTTTAAAAACGGTAAAGCTGGTGCAACATATAATATTGGCGGTAATAATGAAATTCAAAATATCGACATTGTTAAATGCATCCTGAATATCATTGAGCAAGAGACTGGTAAGAAAGATTTAGATAAATTGATTACGTATGTTAAGGACCGGCCGGGTCACGACAGACGGTATGCTATCGATAGTTCGAAGATAAAAAAAGATATAGGGTGGGAGCCTTCCTATACGTTCTCGCAAGGTATTAATAAAACTGTCAAGTGGTTTTTGAACAGATAATTTTTATAATAAAAAAATATTATTTAAAACTATTTTTACTAAAGGGAACTCTATTATAATATTAATATGGAATGTATTCATTGTTTTAAGCCGGTAACGCCTGCCCGTATTGAGGCGGGATATAAATATTGTATGGCATGCGCTGAGCATGTACCTAAGGTAAAGGGAGTTATGTGCTTCGGTCATAAGACTGCTGGAGAGATGCAAGTAGTAACTCCTGAGCAGTTTGCTGATCATAGAAAGTATAATCCTTATGGTCGTAATACTGGGAGAGGGTCTGGATTGCATCGTGTAATGCAGCGATCAGATAAGTAAAAGACTAAAATGTGATTGATTTATTAATTTTATATGTTAAATAACAAAAAGGGGATGTAATGGTATCGACGTTAGACGGATCAAGTACAGCCTGCATACCGAGAATGATCTAACTCGTTAAAGTGATCAAAAAATAACTGCTGACGAAGAGTACAGAGACCTTCTCGCAGAAGCAGAGCAAATCTTCAACAATGCTGATGCATATGTTCCAGAAGAAGCTCTTCTTGCTGCCTGAAAAAACAAATGTGGATTCTCATTAAAACATTTGGGTAACGTAATGAGTATGAATGACAATAGGAAACCTGTAATAAAATAGACTATTAGAGATTGTAAGCTATACTTGCATTAGGTTAGTTGATAAACTATGAGAGCCTTAAATCTCAATATTATCTAAGTATGTAGACGGTTGTATTGCTGTTGTAGCGGACACGGGTTCGACTCCCGTCATCTCCACCATTTTTATAATATGACTAGAAATTTTATTTTTATATTCCCACTATTATTTCTTATAAGTTGCGCTCAAACTGAAAAGGTAAAGACTACCCTTTACCAAGGCGGGATTGTTTCTCATTATTCGATTAGAACTAACTCTCCGAGAAATTCTACTATTACAGCATCAGGAATTCCTCTAGATGATTCTAAAAGAACAGCAGCACATAAAACTTTACCGTTTGGTACTGTGTTAAAAGTTGTTAGATCAGATAATAGAAGCTTGCAAACTACTGTGTCTATAACTGATAGAGGTCCTTATACTAAAAGTCGTGTATTGGATGTATCGCAAGCTGCAGCGAGAGATTTACAGATGGTAAGCGCTGGTATTATTAAATGTGATATCTATATTATCGAAACATCTTAATATTAGCAGCGAACAATAAAAAAGGGGGAAGTCAACGACTTCCCCCTTTTTGTTTATATGAATAATTAACCGATAAACTCTTCAAAATCCGCGCCAGTATTAGTAGCGTAAAAATTGACTAATATAAATTCAGCAGCTCTAACTGGCTTAATATATATGTCAATTATGAGCTCATTTTGATCTATAACATCAGGGGTATTATTACGATCATCACAGACGATAACATAATCATATACACCTTGATTATTTTTAGCTCTTTCGAATAGAGGTCTAAGATCACTTACAACTCTTGTTCTAGTAAATAATGTGTTTGGCTCAAACACATAATACCTAGCAGTTGCTTTTGTTACCTTCTCAAGATATAAGAACAATCTTCGAACATTTATTCTATCAAACGCTCCAGGATTCTTTTGTAGAGTCTTTTGACCAAACACTGTAATACCTTCTCTGAAAGCAGTAATCGGATTAAATGAGAACTTATACAAGTCATCGCGTTGCTTTTGGTTTGGTTCAATAGCAATATCGTTTACAGAAAATACACGACCTCTGGTGAAACCAGCTGGTGCCCACCATGGATCATTTGTTGTATCTGTTCTTGTCATTATTGAAGCAGCAATTCCAGAGAATGGTGCCCAAAAATCTGAGCCACCAAATTTATCATTGACTCTGGCCCAGTTTGCGTAAGTTGTAGCAAAAGAACTGTTAGCCAAGCTAAACTGATGTCTTAAAGCACTAAAAACATGTTGTGACCAGTTTTTATTAGGGTCGTCAAGAGTTTTAGTATTGTTGCCATTAACAAATACTGGTCTTAGCGGATCTGCTATGAATAGGTGATCTTTTCTTTCGAGTTCAGCAAATACCTGGAACTTAGAAAATATTGTATTGTAATTACCTCTTAAGTCCTTGGTTGTATCTCCTGGCGAGCTATAATCGCCTGTTGTTTGTAGCGCGTTGAGGCCTGTTGTTAAGCCGGCCCCAGTTTGAGTATCATCAAAATATTCAGTACCGAGAGCCTCTGTCATAGCATATATGGTGCCAAGACCTGCTTCTACAGAAACATCAATATTATAAATCTCGTCATTTCTTACAAGATCTAATACCCTATCGAGTTTTTGAGGTATACTACCTACACTTTTATCTGTGAATGTCTCATGAGAGTAAGCACCTATCGGGAATAGTTCATCTGCATAATTAAAATTACTATCAGCAACTAGTTCATCTATAGCGTCGCTAGTAAGCCCATTAGCAGCGCTAGCGCCAGCCGCTGTAGTCTCATTTAAAGTTCTAGAAAATACTCTAATATTCTTTGTCGGATTCCCGTCAGTGTCAAGCCATGTAGATGACTTTCTATTAGAGATGTAATCATTGACAAGAAGTGTAACGTTTCGTGAGTTTGTATTAAGTCGTTGCTCGATGAAGAACGGTCTCGCTGGACCTCCATTTAAATCACCTATTTGTCTAAAATAGTCTAATGACCCGGCAACTGCATCCTCAAGAACATAATCAAGTTTAATAGTGTCAGGGTTAAATATAGATTGTCTCAATTTGAAAACACCTACATTAAGAACATCATCATATGCTCTGGTAGATATATCAAATCCAGCCATGCCTTCCATTACTTCAGAAACTGTATTCTGGGAAGTGTTTGATCCAGATAAAGCGAAGTTAATTCTATTACTCGGCATAGCAGCGAACGCGTCTGTACCTGTTGATGCAGCCGATGCTGTAACTGTACTAACTGCTCTAATAGAGTCGAAGCTAGTGGCAGGGTTGAAATTAATATTATCAGCAAGGCCAATATAATAACCTTCAAACTTCGTATTAATTGTTGTGATACCCTTATTTAAGATAACAACACCAGCGTTACCAAAATCAGAAACTCCTGTAATTTCATTACTAGCGGACGCTGTTGTGTTCCATGTAAATCCGCTACCATCAACACATGATAGATATTCAGATTTAGTAAGGTTGAAGTATTTAGGAGAGCCGAGAACATAGGTTCCAGATGTAACATCCATGTTTGTTCCTACAGAAGATAAAGCATCAGTTGCTGCATCTGCAGTAATAACCTTTGTTGGATATACTAAAGCACCATAATAAGACCCAAAACCTTCTCCACTATCAGGGCCATAGGGCAGTCTGGAAACATAAACATTACTACCAGCTCGGATCATTGGCTGGACACTATAGTAGAGGTATCTTTCAGCGGCTGTTTTAGGCACACCATAGATTGCTTCAAATTCTCTCAAGCTTGAAGGCTTTATAACTTCGTCGGTTGGCCCTTTATCTGCAAAACCTGTTACAAATACATCTGTTCCTGCAAAAGTTGCAAGCCTACTTGTCAAATCAAATTCGCGCACCTCGACGCCGGGGCTTTGTATTGTTCTCATATTGTTATTTATACTAAATCAACATACTTTTTTGAAAATTGGGTATTTATAATAAACTTTTATTTTTTACACCAGTTCGCACTGTAATTGCGAGAATTGAAATGTAAAATCGCATTTCACTTGAGATGTTTGTTGTTCATTAAACTCAACACTGCCTAAATTAGTAGGGAATGCATAGGTATATACCCACTTTACAGTAGGCTTATCATATTCGTCCAAGCTATAAACAACCATTTCAGTAGAATATTCCGGCAAAGATGCAGAAGAATCTAAGATACCTTGATCATCAACAATCGCTCCAAATTGACCATCCTCGTCAGATCTCATTAAATCAAGCCATTTATATATAACCCAGTAGTTGCTCCACAAATTATCAACATGAAAGTTAACTGTTACAGGGTCCCAGCTTGGTCTAGCATGGGTTGATACTGGCATATTAGCGCCCATATACTTCAAATCAATAGCTGGAACATTTATGCGAGGAACCACTGCGCCCCATACTGAGAACTGCAATGTATCTAACTGTATTGATTTATTGTTTCTAATTGACTTAGAATTAATTTTCTTAAGAGCTGGTGGGATATTAATAACCAATAAGAATTTATCGACAACACTCTTATTGAGAGGTGAAGGCATATAATCAAGAGAGTTTGGGTCTATGGACATATCGATATTATTTAATAAATAACAGGTGTAATGTCAGATAAAGACCAGTTTTATATGAATAACCCCAATCTACCTAAGAGAGGGGCAAAATTTGAATATACACCAGAGCAAATTAAAGACTTAAAAAAGTCTGAAAAGAATATTGTTCATTTCGCTCAAAACTTCTTCTATATTATTGCTCCAGGTGAAGGTAGATCTAAAATTAAACTTCATAAATGTCAAAAAAGAATATTAGAAACATTTAAAAAGAATAGATTTAATATTACACTAGCGAGTCGACAAATTGGTAAAACGACTCTTATGACTATCTATGCTCTCTGGACGGCATGCTTCCTGAAGGATCAAAGAATACTTATTGTAGCTAACAAAGAGGCTACTGCTATAGAGATCTTTCGAAGAATACGTCTAGCGTATGAGGATTTACCTAACTGGCTCAAACCACCGGTAAAGGAATATGGTAAAACATCAGCTGAATTTGAAAACGGGTCTCGAATAGGTATTACTACTACTACTAGCTCGGCTGGTCGTGGTAGCTCTTGTGATTTGTTGATTCTTGATGAGCTAGCTCACGTTGATGCTCACTTAATGAAAGAGTTTTGGGCAGCTGTATATCCTATTATTTCTGCGTCAAAGAAATCCAAAATTCTAATTGCATCAACTCCTAACGGTACTGATAATTTATTTTATAGTCTATGGGTTGGTGCAGAAAGAGGTGAGAATGGATGGGCGCCATCTAAAGTTCATTGGAGTGAGATACCTGGACGAGATGAAGAATGGGCTAAAACTACCAGAGAATCTCTAGAGAGTGAAGATTTATGGCAACAAGAGTTTGAATTGCAATTTCATGCAGCAGGGCAATCTGCTATCGATTATGAGCAATTTGCGCGCTTTAAACTCAGATTATGCGATCCTGAATATACTTTAGATGATGGAGCATATAGGATATACCAATCGCCTTCTGAGGATAGGGTTTATGTTGCAGGTATTGATGTAGCTGAAGGTGTGGGTCAGGACTCGTCTATTATTGAAATATTTGATATTACTGATTTAAAAAACATCGAACAGGTTGCTGAATATGCAAGTAATGAAATATCGCCATACAACTTTTGTAGTAAAGTAAAAGATGTTTTATCCAATTGGGGTAATCCACTAGCATTAATAGAAAGAAACAATCAAGGGGCACAAATAATTGATAGACTATATAATGATGAAAATTATTCTAATATTGTTTCATATGGAGCAAGCAAAGCTAACAGGAGAAAGGCTCAATTAGGAATGATATCTCACACCAATACAAAGTATGCCGCTATTACGAATATACGGTATTGGATGAATGATTTAGATTCTATTCGTCTACACTCTAAAGAGGCTCTCGGCGAATTTAAGCATTTTATAAGAAAGCCGAATAAGAGTTGGGCTGCAGAACCCGGGTTTCACGATGACAGAGTTATGGCTATAGCATGGGCCATGATGATATTGCATAATGATATAGTGGAGACCTATTTTGAAGTAAAAGAAAGAGATTCAAATGGTAAGCCATTAGTAATATCTCCACACGATTTCGGTCTTCAATATTTCTCTAACCCTACCTCGATATATACATTGGCAGATAAAGAAAGCGAGCATATTGGTATGCCCGCCGTCTTTAATGATTCTATAGAGGAACTAGATATATCTGATCTAGAATCTCAAGGATGGTCAATGTTAACTTAAACCATTCCCTGTCTTACTAATCTTCGAAGCTCTGGGTAGCTATGATCTGTAGACGCAGCAGTTAAGTTTTGTGAACTAGTTTCACCGAAAGCGGTAGTAGCAGTAAAAAGACTAATACTGTTATTTTCTAGAATTATTCCAAGTTCTTCACCATCATAAGCTTCATCAACAGCAAATTTTATACCATTTGTTGCGCTTAAAGTAACGGTAGATCCTGCAAGACTTCCTGCAGCTATTGCATTAAATGCGATCCCTTTAATATTATAACTGCCAATAGTTCCAGCACTAATAAAATCAACATGGGTACTGAGCTCGGTAAGTAAGAGCTCTGGATCAGAGAGAGTTAAATTTAAAGAGTTGTTTGTAAATGTCATAACATTATTTATTCTATTATGTGGTTATTTTTCGAAAATTATATAAATATATCTATGGATAAAAAAGACATTGCGCAATTATATTCTGAGCTTAATAAAAATTTCCTAAATGAGAATCGCCACGGGCCTGGGGCGAAAGATCTCCCTACAGAGAAAAAAGGAAAAATCAAAGCGTCTTCGAAGGGTGAAAGTATTCTAGGTAAGGCAGAAAGTAGCCCAGATCAGGCTGATGGATTTGTTCCCCCGGAGGAAGCGGATGATAGATACAATGCTAAAGCGAAACCGAGCCCGTTAAAGGAATCTCCTAATATTTCTACAACAAAAACAGAGAAAAAAGAGCCGAATAGCATAAATAGATTTATGAGCACGCAAAGTTTATTTGACAAGTTGTATGAAGAAGTAATGGATGATGAGGATGTCCTCGGAATTGAAGCTGGCCCCGATCAAGATGATGATTTTGATGAGTTTGAAGCTGGCGGAGATGAAGATGAAGTAACACTCAAGCTTCCAAGAGACTTAGCAGAACAACTTCGAGACATGCTAGCAGAATGTTGTGGCGAAGACGAAGATGAAGACGAAGACGACAATCCCTTCGGTGAAGGTGTTGACTTCGAAACTGTTGCCGATGCTCCTCAGGATTCGGATATGAGTCGTCAAGTAGTTGCTCATAAAGAGTTGGTAAGTTCCGGCGATGGAGATGCTTCTTATACCGACGACGTTGGTGAAGATGGTGATTTAGGACACGCTCTTGTCAATCCTAAGAAAGGACACGACGGCAAGAAAGACCTTAAAAACCAAAAAGTTAAAGCAACTCGCGGATCAACTCCTAACAGCCAAGCTTTTGGCAAATAAAGTTTAACCTCTACCTTAAAAACCCTCAAGCTCACCGAGCCTGAGGGTTTTTTTATGGTTTTGCATAAATACTATTGTGATAACGTTTTTAGAATATTGTGGAGCCAAGCTTAGTAACAACCAAAGAAAAATGGCATCTAAATCTAGTCCTTTTCGTACGAACGGTGACTTTAGATCTGATGGAGGTGGCATAACAAGAATAACTTCAATACCGAAAAGCCGGCGGCATGATGGATCGCTACATCCTAAGGTAGAAAAGATGCGAGAAGGTTCCTCAACGATAGAGATATTAACCCCAGCTGATGTTAGTAACATATGTCAGATGTACGGCGTTTCTGATTTAGATGAATCACATCCTAAGCAGCTATCTAATACAGGTATCGTTATTATGTTTAACCCTCAAACTAAAGGCTATTGCTTAAAGAAAAATGTCTAATTGTGATAATTACTACCAGCTCCCTAGTGAGACTGACTCTTGCTTCTATGAAGGAGCAAATAATAACAATGATGATTGTAAGGAGAGGTTTACTAATAAAAGCTGCAACGCAAATGATATTGGAACGACGTCTGAAATAATTAAAGACGCCATTGAACGAACTGGTATTGAAGTAAAGTATTATGTTAATACTACAACAATGTCTGGTGCTGACCCTATTTACGGCGAGCAACCTCAATCAATATACCATACACCTAAGACCATGACCATGTATGTAGAGCTGGAGGAGGACGCTATACAGTTTACTAAATTTGGTATAAGAGCGGATGATACAATTACTGCATATGTACATATAAGTTCTTATGCTGCAGCGTTCGATGGGGATGATATTTATAATGATAATAGTTGGTATGTAGAGCCTAAAGCAGATGACGTATTTGAGTTATCAGAGTACGGTTCTACACGGCCCGGCGATAGATCTGGGAAGCTGTTTATAGTAACAGAAAGAATGGATTCCGATATAGCTGCAATGAATGCGCTAGGGAGTCATTATGTTTGGAGAATAAGAGGTAAAAGACTAGAGTGGTCATTCGAGCCAGGATTGTCTGGAGAAGGAGGTAATAATCAAATCATAGATAATAATTTTCAAGGTAGACTCTCAGGTGGGGATAATCCCGAAACTGATGAAAAGTCATATGAAGGAGATATCGATACATACAGCAAGGATAGTGTGTTCGATATGGATAATATCGATAGTTCACCATACGGGGATTATGGTTAAAATAAATAGTTGATATATACAAATTTGCATATATTATTATAATATGCCTATATCCTTTGATGAAAAAACTCATACGTATACTAATGTTGAGACTGGGGAGCAGTTAATTTCTGCTACAACTATACTAGGAAAGTATAAACCTGAATTTGATAAGATGTCGAATGCGCGTAGAGTCGCAAACAGAGAGGGGTTAGATGTTGCTTTTATTCTCGATATGTGGAAAAAGGATAAGAATAAAGCATGTGAATATGGTACTCATATTCATAAAGTTATGGAGGACTATCTTACAGAAGGTAAACAAGACGAGGAATATAAAACATTATATGAATCATATAATAAATATGAAAAAGTGTTTGATGGTTTTAGAGAAAGGCATTGTGAAAAGCAATTATTTAATCTAGATTATAACATTGCGGGTACTGCTGATTTGATATATGAAAATAAAGATAGTTTCTTTATAGGTGATTTTAAAACAAATAAACAATTTAGGTTTTATAGCTCTTATAATGAATATTATAACTCCCCTATATCTCATTTATCTGTTTGCGAATTTAATACATATGGTCTTCAACTATCTTTATATGCTCACTTATATGAGATATCTTCAGGTAAAAAATGTAGAGGTCTAGTCATTTTTTATAAAAGTAAAAGCGATGAATGGTACCCTATAAGATGCAATTACATGAAATGCGAAATAGAAAATTTAATTAAACATTATAAAAATACATAAAAAATGTTGAAAAACAACAAGGGAACTTTATTATAATTTGAATACAGATATGAAAACCATATATAATAAAAAATGAACGATATTGAAACTGAATTGAATCAAATTTTTGAAAAATCTGACATAAACAGTTTTTGGGAACTAATTGATAGTCTCGAATTAAATGATGGCGCAGGTGTAAAAGATAAACTCTTAAAAGAGCTTTCCCCGTCTCAATCATCATGCTATAAAAAAATTCTAGATTATATTTGCGATAGTATTGCGGAGAATATTAGTAGAGAAACTAGTTTCAAAAATACATTCGATTTAAAAGCGATTGTAAGTAATATCATTGGAGAATCTTCTTACCAGGGATTTACATCTATTATTAATAGCTATAGCAAGGTTACCGATAGATTGCAGAGAGATGGCATACCTAATGTAGATTCAATCTTTTTGTTTATGTTCCCAGACGATGATGATTACTGGAATATTTAAAAAAATTCAAGCTAGGCGCAATACTCGAGCATTAGAAAAAAGAAACAGTCTATTGATATGGGCTAGCTTAGATCACTTTAAGCACAACACTCATCGCAGCCGACAAAGCAGAGAAGAATACTACTATGTATCAAGAGCTGATATACGATCTAAAAATTTTAATATATAACTATATTAAAGATAATTTAAATACGGAACATCAAATTGCTGTTTGCGAAGAGCTTACTCGTCCGGACGAAGAAATAACATTAGCCGACATTAGTAATCTGTTACTTTCAATAGAAAAAATATACAATAGTACCCCTAATAATATTATAAAATTTAATGAAACTTAAAGTACACGATTTTAATAATCTAACACTTAAAGAGCTTCTTTCAATTGAGGGTATTGGAAGAAAAACTGCGAATAGAATTATTGAGAGGCGATCAAAGTATGCTTTTAATACGATAAAAGATTTACTTTCCGTTAATGGTCTAGGCAAAACGACATTAGCTAGAGTTGGTATAAAATCCCCGCCTAGGGGTCAACCTAAAGAGGATCAAACTGAAGAGCTAATGCAGTTCGTTAGTAACTATAAGCTGCGAGAAAACTCAATTAAATTTAGTGAATGGCCTAACAACAAAAAAGTAAAATTTTGGGAAGATTGTACAGATAATACTTGCCAAAGATCTGATTTATTAAGATCAAATACCATGTGCAATACATGTTCATATGTATTAATTTGCAAATGCGATTTAAGGAAATTTGTAAGCGATAATGGGAAGAAAAGAACAACTCCCACTAAAAAATTACTAAAGGAGATTGTTAGCAACATTGATAACTATAAACATTATCAGCAGGATAATGGGTCCGTAGATCTATCGATGTGCAATTTACCAGAGGAATTAATAGATGATTGATATTATGTATCTACAGTACGACTCTATAGAGAATTCATATATCTACAAAGGTAAAAAGTATAAAAAAATGAAAACCGTTGTAGATATATTGCATGCTGATGGACTATCTCAGGATGAAGCTATTAAACAAATTCAACTTGTAAAAAAGCGTTCAGGTTAATAATAATCCAAAAGAGGTTGATTAAAAAAGGAACAATCTTATAATAAAGAGGAAGAAAGAAACCTTCATTATAACAATATAAAACAAGAACAACAAAACTAAAAAAAAGCAATGGGATTTCTAAATCAAATCAAAGGACTATCTGAGGTGCCTCAATTTAATGTTTATAAAGAGCCACTTTTCGATTCACGGGGAAGTCAAATTCCTAACTTGTTCTCTCTGCAGAGGGAGGATACTAACGAGCATCTCGGCACATGTAGCGAATCATATCGACCGATTCAAATGGACGAGATGATTGATACTATTAAAACCGCATGCAAGAGGGTTAACGAGAGTATTGAGCACGTAGGATGGACTGAGAGTCGAGGCGGAAAGCGCATGCTTATCCAGTCAAAAATTGGTAGCATTGGATTTGACGATCAGGATGCAGTCGAAGGATATTTTTATACTTTGATTGATAATAGCGGTAAGTGTGCAAATAAGATTATTCCGTCTACTACTCGAATCTCTTGCACCAATGCATTTCATCTCATTAATAAAGAGAATAAAGAATCAGAAAGTTACACGCCATCGCTTCGACATAACTGGACATTTGGCGAGAGGGTAGAAGCTTTTTCGCAGAATATTAGCTCCAATATTGTTGCAGCAAGAAAATTTTCTAATACAGCTCGTAAGTTGCGTACACAAAAATTTACTAAGGACGAAATGGTAAAGATGGTTGAAACTCTCCTACCGGTAGAGAAAGATGAATCTACTCGACGTATCAATAAGAGAGAAAAAATCGCTCTTAAATTTGGTGAGGGTGGTATTGCTAATCTTGGCCAAACACGCTGGGATGCATTTAATGCAATTACTGAGTATGAAACCCATCAGAAGTTTACACCGGAGAAGTTTATTCGTAATTTGACTGGTAAAACTCTTTCGACGAAAGCCTTGGAGTATTTGCAGGAGGTCTAAAGTATATGATTAAGTTCATTAGAAAAAAAACCTGCAAACTGACTAAATAAATCATATGAACAAGGGAGAAACGGATTTAATTTGGAACATCTATACTGAGAATTTTTATAGCGACGGTAGACCAGATGGTATATTTGAGCGTCTTCAAGAAATTTTAGACGCGCACCCGGAAATTGCAGATAAGTTATCGCCTATACTGGAGGACTTTTACAGTGAAATAAAAAAGCTTAACCAGCTAGGAGCTGAATATGAAGATGATCTAGATCCTGACTTTGAATCTCGCATGGGATTTATTCTCAATGCGCTTACAACAGCACCAGATATTTAAAGGAGTAAATATTTAGCAAGCGATCGACAATCCCTGTTGCTGATGGTTTGAATCCATCCGCTAGCGTTTAAAATTTACCCTCCCATAAGGATAAAACAAATAAGGATTGGGAAACTCAGTCGAGGGACGCCAACTGAGCGCGGTAAGGGTGAAGGCTACAACGCCCTCTTACTCAGAGACAAAAAGCCGCATTTTATTTATAACACTTAAATCATTACTGATCGTAATCACCATATGGGGTAAAGCTAGGGGTATTATCGCTGGCGAGAATATCAAGCTCTTCTTTAGAGGCGTAGGTAGCTTTTTCGTGGCGATTATAATATGTATTTTCTAGCCATATATCTCCAAAGTAAGCAAGGCCTCTTTTTGTAGATAGCTTTTTGACAACGTCGTTGTAGGGCATGCCCTTTACTTTAGTGAGATAATCAACTACGTTTACGAACTCTACCTCTATTTGAGGCTTTGGAGTATATCCCTCATTAACTAATGAAAGGAACCAGCTCTTAGAAACTTTTGTGCCTGGGCAACTCTTTGATGTGCGAGGATCGTCTCTATGAAATTTAATTGTTGATTCGCTAGGAGTGATTCCGAGCCAGTTAGCTAGCTCTTCTGTACATGCAGCAGCAGTTTTCCAACACTCTAACCCTCTACCGCTTTTAGGATCTTCAACATCATAATTGCCTAAGACCTCTATGCCGATAGAGTTAGAGTTAAACGATTTTGCATGAATACCTGTAGATGTAAGAGGGGTCATACCAAATATTTGATCTTCATCCGTGAAAAGATGCGGCCCTCGCGACCATCCTAATTTACCGCTATAGTAATTTTTTATATTCACTATGTGTTGAGCTGTAAACCCTTTAGGTCTTTGAGCTAGAGACGGCGCTGCAGTATGATGAATAGTAATGTATTTACACCAAGCAGGTCTTTTAATCTTACTTAAATATTCTCCGAATGTTTCCGGTACCCAAACCTTTCCAACGTTAGCATATGACATAAAAATATTTATGTACTAAATTTAAAAAAAGGAACAATAATATAATATTATTATGAAATCATATCATACTAAATTCGATAATTTCCTATATGAGGCTGAGCAAAATATCGAACATGGGGAAGCCGTACTTGGATATCTTCGATATGAAGAGATGAGAAAACTAAATGTTAATCAATTCGCTGAACTATTTAAGAGAAATATTGCTGGTGAAAATTTTGACAAAATGGTGGACGAGCTAATCTACAAAAACAATGTTGCAAATTAAGAGATAAAGTTTAAAATGAACTGAATAGTTCAAGTAGAACTTGATCTATTCCGATCATCTTAAACAAATAATATAAAAATAAATAATAATATGAATATTAACGAAACCACCATTCATAGGATGTCGCAGGAGTTTACTCAACTAATTGAGAGCAAAGTAGCTGAAATTTCAAAACGAAGAAAGAGTCTTAATCAAAAATTAAATAGGATGAAAAAACAGCAAGCTGATAATTCTACCGAGTATGTGAATACTGATATAGAATATTGGGAGGTTGTTGAACTGCATAATAAGTGGAAAGAGGCTCAAAGCTGTGCACGTAAGCTTGTTAAGATTACGACTGAATATAAATAATAATGAGTGATGTATTTTTGCTAGGCGACATACGAGATTGAAATGGTTAAATTGTAAAATTTTTATTCCAAACAAAAAACAAAAGGGAACATCAATATAATTAAGGTGAACAAAACATTAACATAAAGTATAATGGTAATTAATCACAACAAGACAGGGCTTCAGCGAGTTGCTGATGTCGAAGTACCAGACGCATTTTTTCATCGAATGCATACTGGGATCAAGCAAATTGACGAACTATATGGAGGTGAGGGTATTCTGCCCGGCTCTATTGCAACAGTAGCTGCAGCGCCAGGGTCAGGTAAGACTACTCTATATTTGCAAGTATGTCAAGCTCTATGCAATCAGGGTTATTCTGCTGCTTATATTACTGGGGAAGAGTCGACTGAGATGATTGCTTATACGTGTCGACGTCTTAATATTACTGACGTTCTCGTTGCTTGCGAGACCGAGCTTGAAAACATCGTCGAGTTTATGGATGGTGTAGACTTTATTGTCTACGATTCATTCCCGTGCTTGACTGTTGACGGAAAGCGCATGAATAGAACTGGCCAGGAGCAGGCAATTAGTAATATTGTAAGAGCTGCAAAGACCGCTGGTACTGCTATGAGTATTGTTCTTCACGTTACTAAGTCTGGCGGATACAAAGGATCTACTACTATTCCTCATGCTGTCGATATGAATATGTCGATTGAGGTTGATAGTGAAGACCCTAGTGTAAGATATATTAGTACTGAAAAGAATCGATACGGTTCTTTAGCTGAGGTATCTACATACTTTGGATATAAAGGATTTGACTTTGATAAGAAAGTCGAGAGTAGTGGTAAGATGGCTAAGGCTACGTCTAAAGGCGATAAGAAAGCTAAAGAGTTGCAGGCTATTAAAAGCTTAAAAGAGCCTCCTGGCATTACAGTTAGTAGGGTTTGCAAAGCTCTTAAGGTGGATGCAACTCGTGCTAATTATCTGCTTCGCAGCTTAGTTCAGGAAGGTGCTCTTGAAAAATTCGGTCGCGGTCAAGATGCGGTCTGGAAGCATACACACGTATGAAAATTAGATTGACGGTATCTAAACAAGATAAAGAGATCGTTAATAAACAGTATGGTGTAAATTTAGATTGGAATTTACTATCATACTGCTTAACGACATCTTACAATTGGATTGTACCTAACAGGAAAACTCATACTAACAATATTAGAGTTGCGCTAAAAGGTAAAGAAGATGGTTGTGTGGGATGGTTTAAGTATGGTCAAACACTTTATATCATTCCCGAACTAAATGAAACGCTTAACGACTTTGTAGAGACTCTATTTCACGAATTCTGTCATTGGAATCAATACTGGATTGATGATAGATCACATGTACACATGGTTACAAAGAGACCAAAAGGAAAATGGGGAACAACAGAGTGTGAAAAAGAAGCTCAAAAATGGGAAATTATTGGAAAAAAAGCATTTATGATATATAATTTACTTAAAGAAAGTAAAGAGCTACTATGAGCATTTATATTGGTTTAGATAAAGAATCGGAAGAACACGATAGATCGCAAATACAGTACATTATTGAAACGCTGATCGATAATGGCTATATTAGAGAGCTAGTCGAAATTGATCCCGAATGTAAGTTCTTAAAGTTTGATAGGGGCGTAGTTGAAGTGTTGCCCGCGTATGAAGTTGATAAAAACGTTTTAAATAATAAAAACACATGAATAAATTAATCGCGTTTATAGTTATCTGGCTGGGGGCAGTCTGGATTTTAAATAAAATAGTTTTCAAAATTTTTACAGAATTCTAATATTATGATTAATGATATAATTGAACTAATACAGAAGATAGTTGGTTTTGCCCTTATAGCAATGTATCTTCTCGGAAACTTAGTATGGCTATTTATAGTTCATGCTATAGCGGCGATAGGAATCTGGGATGTGCCTGAAGTTGAAAAGGCCCTTAGACCGTGGGATTTCGAAACAATGCACGAGTACGCAGAGCGTACAGGTCGATATTATAACCCTATTAGTATGTTTAAATACGACCCAGAAAAGTATCCAGATATTGCTAGGAAAATTGCAGAGCAAGAGCATCTAGATGCGCTAAGGGATTATGATCCGATGTGGAGCGATGGCCCCCCACCTCGGGGCTGGAAACCTGATGTAGAATACTAAAATTAAATAAAATATGAGTGCCGGAAAAGGAGATAAGCCAAGACCTGTTAACATTAATAAATTTAGCAGGAACTACGATAATATTTTTCGTTCATTCGAGAAAGAAAAAGACTGTACTTCCTCTAAATGCGTTAACAAAAAAGCATGTAGTGAGTTAGGATATTGTATTCGTAAATTTAGTTAAAAGGAACATTGATATAATTTAAATAAAAATGGTTGATTATGTTCCAATGCATCAGTGTCGGTCAAACGAGTACTGGGAGAAGAGAGTAAAGGGTAGTAATAATAACTACTACACCGTATCATTTCAAAAGCAGTACAGTGGCGATTATGATTACGAGTGCACCTGCCCCGCGTTTAAACATAGAGCAGGCTATTGTAAGCATATTAAATCTAATATGGAAGATAGATGCGAATGGCATGAACAATGGGACTCACACTCAACTAGCGATAATAAATGCCCTAAATGCGGGAGCGATGTTATGGTAGTAATGTGTGCTGTATAACTTTGTCTTAAATGATAAAAAAAGAATTTCAGTTAGCATATATTGATACTGCTTACCGCTTTGCTGAACTTAGTAAGGCAAAGCGGTTAAAGGTAGGGGCTATTGCAGTTAAAGAGAGTAGAATTATATCAATAGGGTATAATGGCACCCCATCGGGCTGGGATAATGAATGCGAAGAGCATCAATTTGCATATGATGTGCGAGATACATACTATGAAGACGGCTGGGGATATGATAGCGATACAAATCGATATACTAGACTAGCTACTAAACCTGAAGTTCTTCATGCGGAAACTAACTGCATAGCGAAGCTAGCAAAGTCAGCTGAGAGCGGTGAGGGCGCGGCGATGTTTTGTACACACTCTCCTTGTATCGATTGTGCTAAATTAATTTATCAATCCGGTTTTATAGAGTTATATTATAGCGAAGTTTATAGGGATAGAGCTGGCTTAAACTTTTTAGAACAGTGTTCTATAGACGTTTATGAGGTTGACTGCGCTCGATAAATAGCTCAAATTATATGTATTAAAAAGGGAACTCTACTATAATAAAGATATGAAAAATTGTTACTTTAATAAACAAGGATTTATTTCATCGTTAATTCTTACAATTGTACTTATTGTGTATATTATATCGCAAACTATCATTAGTAATATTAACGATAAAGATAAACTCGAAACTATTAACGTTGATGAAGTAAGGTATTTTAGCCCGAACGCGTTTAAAGTCAAAGTATGATTAAGTTTAACAAGAAGCTAATCAAGACACCAAAATCGGAGACGCTTTATGTTGCCGTCTCTATGGGTGAAGATAGTGTAGCACTATCTCTATTCCTTGCAAGAGGGTATAGAAAGCTATGCTTTTTACATGTAGATCATAATACTGAATATAGCTCTACAGCAGCAAAAGTGTTCAATCAGTTTGTATTTGAGCTCAACGCTGAGAGGCAGATTGCGCATAGCGATAACCCTAAGCCTAAAATTGAACATAAGATTCTTAAGAACGAGCTCGATGGTAGAGACATGAGCGAAAAGGAATTGCGTGATATTAGATATAATCTAATTAGCAGCGCAGTACCCTCAGGGGCAGAGGTTATTGTATGTCATCATTTACAAGATTGTGTAGAGTCCTATCTTATGAACTGCTTCAATGGTAAGGAAGAGTTTACTCCTATCCCTGCCAGAACTAATAGGTCTAAGTATACTGTTGTTAGGCCTTTTATGCTCACGACTAAAGAATCTATCTTAAAGTTTCTACAGTCTGAAAATATTCTAGATACGGGATTTGTTGTACAAGACCCGTCAAATGAGGATAATAGTATTAGAAGAAATTGGGTAAGACATGTTGCGATACCTGTAATCAAGGAGCGATATGTTGGCATTGATACAATTGTCCGGAAAAAAGTAGAATCTAAAATTAAGGAAATTGAGCAATTGGATGATTTTTAGGAACATCCATATAATAATATTATGAAAACGAGTGAAATTAAAGCGAAAGTAAAATATGACTGGAGTCACCCTAATTGTAAATTTAACCCCGGCGAAACAGTACTAGTTAATATTGGATATGAAATTAAAAAAGCAGGACGAGCTATTAGACGTGGCGCACGCCCTGATTATTCACGCCAATACTACAAGTACAGTGGCCGGAGAGGGAAGATTGTTGCCGTTACGTGTGCGCAAGATGGTAATATACGCGGCGTCTCATCCAGCGGTTGGGGGCATCGTCAATTCACTAGATATTATGTGGAATTTGACGATGGCCAATGCATCGGATACCATTCTCACCATCTTATTTCTGAAAAGGAAGCTAAGCGCCGCTCTAAAAACAATCTTATTTCGATTTAAATCTATGCATAGTGAAGTATCGCATAATGATTTAATTAATCATATCGATCTTTTAGTTGAAGCTTTCAATTTAAAAGTCGAAACTGCCTATAATCCTGCTGATTCATATGCTAGGCGATCTGTAAGAACTGTATGTATACCATATATTGTAGACATTGAAACATACTTTACCTGCCTTCATGAAATTGCACATTGTATATATTCTAAAGCTTGGTATGGAACAACATTGGATATTGAATGTCATGCATGGCTATGGGCATATGAAAACTCAATTATTTCAGCAGATAAAAAGTGCATAGAAATGGTTGAAAATAGCCTGGTAGGATATTATAATTACGTAAAGGTAGATAGAAGATTTAAATACGATGTCGATCTTTTTGTAAACACAATTTTTCTCTTTAATGGCATCAAAGAAAACAACAACAAAAAAGAAACGAACACGGCAGCGCAAAAGTGTAAAACTAAAGCAGCCTGATAAGTCATATGACTTAAAGCCATGCCCTTTTTGTGGAGGAAAAGCAGAAGCTTATTCTCTACCATGGGGTGCTGGAGTTTCGTGTAAGAATAAGCTTTGTGAAGCTGACGGCCCTACACCTCCTCATGGGCAGGTAACATCTATGGCAGCAGCTGCTAAACTTTGGAATAAACGAAAATGAAGCTATTAGCTATTTTACTAATTGAGATTATAGTATACCTTTTATTATATTCATTGCTAGGGTCTTTTGTTACCCTCATTATTTTATCGATTGATATATTTTTACTAGCTATAGTTCAGCATATTGTCTGGAAATATCATAACAATATAGAAGAATAATTTATGATTGGAGTTACTATAGTTTGGTTTTGTCTGTTTGTATATTATTTTATTAACGAATTAGTTAAACATAATGAAGATGACAATTGAGTGGAAAGAGATCGATTTTATAATTGACGAAATTATTGGCGAGTTGCAGGATAGTGGCTTAACTGACAATGAAATTGCTTTTATACCGCTAGGAGAATGGGCATCGATGCTAGAAAAAAAAGGTATTGATCCTATATGTGTCGATGATTATATAACAAATTGCTTGTAATGGCTAAGTCACGACTACAATCTGCTAAGGAAAGGGCACCGGGCATACCACCCAACACGTGCCCTTATATAGATTCAATTATTGAAATACTTGACGATTTTGAACTGACTCAATACGGCGTTGACTCACGTAGAAAAGAGATTATAGTAACTACCCTTGAATATGTGAGAGAATCTAATTCCAGCTTGAGAGAATCAAGCAAGTTTTGGCACGATGAATTTGTGAAGGTAGTGAAAAGAATCTAAACACATTAAAGAATAACAATCTTATGAGGCGGGAAAAGACTATCGAAGAATACAATAAGCAGCAAGCGATCCGAGCTTGGAATGCTCGTTTCCGCGTTCCTCCTGTTTTCACTAACAGATGGACAAAAGAAGACTGGAAAAAGTGGAACGAAAGCCGCTTACCCCTTCCGCCGTTCGAAGAGTGGAAAGAATCTAAGATATAATATATTATATGGAAGAAGATGTAACATTTACGAAGTACGAAATTAACGAGATGGAAAGAGCGATCGAAAAAATGATTGACTCTTTCGAAACAATCGAACATTATGCATCGTTGATTGATAGTAGACGTTATTTATCTCCTGAGTTTTTGGGAGAAACATCGCGATTGCTCGATCGAGGGTCTGGATACGAGGCTGCATTCTCATATGATAAAGGTAATGTATTTGATATTCTAGAAAAAATGGTAAATATTACTAGCAACGACGAATGATTATTTTAACTGGATCAACAGGATATATAGGCAGCGCTTTTATTAAGTTCTTCAAAAGCAATGGGATTGATTATACTACATATAAAGCTCGATACCCGCTTGATAAAGAAGAGTTCGAGACTCTCTTAAGAGACACTCAAGCACACGCAGTAATTAACTGCGCGGGGTATACTGGAAAGCCTAATGTTGATGCGTGCGAAAGCCCTGATCAGCAGGAGGAATGTCTCATGGCGAATGCATTTCTACCCGCTCAACTAGCTGATGCTTGTTTTTGGGAACACGTAAAATTAGCTCACATTTCGTCTGGATGCATTTATTTTGATAAGACATGCGAAGAAGGCGATTATCCTTCAAGCGAGATACATCATCTTTCTCCTAGTAACTTTAATTTTGAAACTGGATATCGTTCTTACTACAGCGGTAGTAAAGCTCTCGGCGAAAAACTACTGAAAGAGTGCCGTGAATTTGCCAGAGGCAATATTAAAATCTGCAGACTTAGAGTGCCTTTCAACGGAGAGTATAGTGATAGAAATTATCTGGTAAAGCTCTTAAAATATAAAACACTTCTTAATTGTACTAACTCTCTCTCTAACATTGAAGAATTTGTAAGAGAGACATTTAATACAATTAGACCGATGCATTATCTGGAAGAGTCAGAAATTGTAAAAGATAATATTTTTAACCTCACTCAGCCTGGATTTGTAAATACAAAGCAAGTTATTGAGCTACTGGGTAAGTATGATCTAGTCGATCCTTCTACTATAACGTACTTTGATACGTATGATCATTTCTTAGAAAATGTTAAAGCTCCAAGATCCAACTGTGTATTAAAGTCTAATAGCGTTACTGAAATGACTCCAGTATTAGAGTCAATTGAGAATAGTATTAAGGATCTTAAATTTAACATTGATAATGAAGAGGCCAGTCCTTAAGCTAAATGCATCATATTTCCCTATCGATACATGCACATGGCAAGACGCTATACTTAATGTAACTAGCGGAGCTGCATACCCTATAAATACTCATCTTGACGAAGACAATAAGGTTACTGGGTTCGAGACTATTAGGAATTGGGAGGATTGGATTGATTTAGATATTAGAAGTATCGACGATCTTATACACACCCCTCTTGGAGCGATTAGATCGCCCTCAATTATTATATGTGCTTCCTATAATAAAATTCTCTTCCCGAGAGTATTGTTTCCTACAAAGAATAACATTTATAAACGGGATCAGTATACATGTCAATATTCTGGAAAGAAGCTTAGTAAGGACCAGCTATCGATCGATCATGTACTACCCGTAAGCCGCGGAGGGGAGGATGTGTGGAGCAATATGGTTTGTTGTGATAGAGATATCAATTCTGTTAAAAGTAATAAACTACCGGAAGAGTGCGGTCTCAAGCTTATAAGGAAACCTATTAGACCCGTTAACGGTATGTCTTTTAACGTTCTTAGAGAAGAATGGAAAATCTTTTTGGAACATTGATATAATAAAATAAAACAAAAACTAGTGTTGATTAACCCTAGAGTTAAATTATAATTTTATTAATGAATATGTTTACAAAAATTCTACAACGCTTTAAAGCAAAGGACATCTACGATTATACTGAGACAATTAGTCGTAGACAGTTAGAGTCCTTTATCAAGCTAGAAGACACTAATAGTATCAAACTAATTGATGTAGTGTACTCTGAAAATACTGATGAAACTTTATTGTCTTGTAGCAATAACATTGTAATTGATTATGACGGTTTAATTAGCTATAACAGTACTGGATTTTATCCAATTGATTGGACACCATTCGGCGGAGTAATGTCGTTTGAAGATGAAGAATTGCCAAGCTGGTCAAACTCACCTATTCATAAAATGATTAATGATGCAGGACTAGATGAGTATTGAAGCAATAACATTTTTTGTAGTAGGCGTAGCTACTATTGTTATTTTGTATTTTGCTTCTACATGCGCGGGAGAATAAAAGAATGAGATACTCACTTACATGTTATAATCCCGATACTGGAGAGGAAATTTACTATAAAGGAGATAGCGGGCCTATGAGCAACTCTATTCTTCACAGGGAAGGTGGTGAACCAGAAATTACTAAAAACTCACAACCCGTGATAGGGGAGTGTATGCAGGTGGGTACTTATTTTACTAGAACAATGTCATCGCAAGATTGGTGGCTAACCACTCCTGTTGAGGAAATCCTAGAATCGTATGAAGATGAGGAAGGTTTTAATGTCAAATTTAAAACTAAATCAGGTAGTTTCTATCACTGGAAGAAATATCTATAATAGAATATAATAATTTGTAAAAGGGAACTTCTATATAATTATTGTATAACTTAAAAATAAAAATAAAAAAAATTTTAAATGGGGCGGTAGTCCAACGGCAGAGACAGGGGACTTATAGTAAAATTGAGCCTTACATTGGAAACTTTGTAAGTGGACGCTCTCAAATTCGAGGAAGCCTTTAAAATGGTAATCTCGAGCGAAGCCTAAAAAGGAACGTGTAGAGACTTGACGGGAGCGCACCTAAATCATAACGACATGGTGAAGAGAAAGTCCAGACCACAAATCGAGAGAGCAGCGAAAGCTGTAGTTGGTAAGAAAATCCCTCCAGTCTGGGTTCGAATCCCAGTCGCCCTACCATTTTAAATGCCCCGGTAGTTAAACGGATATAACAAAGCTCTTCTAAAGCTTGATTCCCTGTTCAATTCAGGGTCGGGGTACCACTACCATGAAATTTAATACAGCAAATAATCAGTTAAAGCTTAGTAACAAGATTCATGGCATTATTGAAGCTCGAATAGACAAAAAAGTCTATTACAAGGTATATATGAGCTTAAGAGACAAGGTATGGGATAGACATGACAGCATGCGACAATCAATTAAGCAAAAAATCAAAAAGGAACAATAATATAATAATAGTATGAGAGTTGATGAACTTATTGAAGAATTGCAATACATTAGAGAGATGCATGGAGATATTGAGTGTAGGCTAGCGATTCAGCCGAGATGGCCTTTCGAGCATAGCATTAGTAAAATTGCTGCAGCTACGCTAGATAGTAATAGCGAAGAAGAAGTAATCGCTTATATCGCTGAAGGTAATCAGCTTGACTACCTCCCTGATGCAGCGAGAGATGAACTTTGCTGGTAATGGAAAAGTTACCAACTCCTGACGCATGTGAGAAGTGCGTGTGAGTATTGGACTGAACAAGCATTTAGTTGTGATGAAGAAGAATAGAGTATATACATATAAGTGTAAATGGTTTCGAAGTGGGAGTGATAGTTTTGAACTATCGACTGGCAAGCTTTATAATACGTATGCAAAAGCCTTAAAGGCTATGAACGATGAAGTGGATACTCTTCAGAAATATAAAGCTAGAATCATGTCATATAATGTAGTTGAAAAGGAAATTTTTTAGGAACAATAATATAATAATAGTATGGAAAAAAATTATACATTTATGAAAGAAGATCTAGAAAAACTCGGTTTGGAAACCTATCCAGGGTGCAGGGTACCGCTACTAGAGTCAGTACAGGGAGAGTATGGGGATAATATTTTGCAAGAAGTATTTCGTTACTTTTCTGACGATATGGTTATTGAGGCAGTTCATAGCGCTTTAACATTATATGGTTTAATTAATAATGAGCGAGGAGAGTAGACTATATAAAAAGTTATATGAGAATGCTCTTTCCGAGCTTCGTATGCATGCTAGTGTTAGTGAAGATCTTTCAGGAGAGTACAACATGTTAGCTATGAATTGTAAAAATCCGGATTATACTGTAGAGCATAAATTAACGAGCGGTGTTCATAAAAGATATAGTGAGCGCATTAACAGTAGTATAGAAAAGCTTAACAAGCTAAAAGAGCAATATGAGCGATAAAGTAAGGAGTTAAATTATATGAAACTGTTTATATCATCTACCTGTCTAGCAATTATTTTTACGTCGTGCACATCAACTAGTATCTCTCATCGTAGTTGGATACAGACGGTTGATGCTGCTGAAAGATCTGCATACAGTAATTACACGGATGTTTATCAGGCAGACCCTACAATTCTCTTGAAGTATAAAATTAAATTTTAGAAAAAGTATAGGACTCTTTCTATGACCATCCCTAAGCAGAGAGCAGCATTCAACCAGTGATACGTCTCTTTATTCTTAAACTGAATAAACATCAGTATATTATATGCTAAGAAAGCTATAGTTGCAGAATCTGCTATATGAAGCGAAAAGCCTGTACATATAAAGAATACCATAAACTGAACTCCTTTGATGAAGTAGGTTGTATGACCAACTTTAGGATTTCTCTCATCTCCGTATTTTGAGAACACTGTCTTTACTTTACCCTCATATATTTCTGAAGCAGTAGCTTTTGTTGCGCCCCAGTAATTACGCCAAAAGCGTATGTGATTATAAATCCAAAGCGCAACCCAGATGTAGAAGAATAACATACCATTCATACATTATATTTATGACGATACATCAGTATAAATGAGGTAAGCAAAGCTGCAGAGTATGTAGCAGCGTAGGTAAATCTCTATTAAATTATAAAAGGAACTTTAATATAATTAAGGTATGAAAAAGCCAACACTTGAAGAAAGCACAGCCATCCATGAAAAAGCTAAGAGTTTCATTCTGGAAACAGCTAGAATTTACTCTAAGGATATTAAAAATGCGCACGAGCATGCTCTTGAGATCTGCATAGAATTGAGAGATGATTTGAATCAATTTATCGAAGAGCAGGAATACACTGTTGACGATCTTTTTAAAAATAATGTACTATGAACGAGTTTGAAACCGCTAATTTTTGCTCTAGCTTGCAAGCTATTCAGTATGATCGCCTGCGCGCAGAAGGATACGAATATGTAGATGATAAAGGCGATACCATCATTGTTGGTCTAGATCACGATGTCGCTTTGAGCTGCGAATGGCTAGCGCATACTGTTGAAATTAACTCTAACGGAGATATGATATACCATTATCATTAATTATCATGAGAACTTTATGGGAATATTGGTGTAAAGCTTTAGGGTCTAAAGCATATGATGATAGCCGTAGAGCAGACCGAGTTGCAATTATTCGCACCTTATGGGTTCTTCTCCATGTTTTTACATGCCTCTTTATTATCTTAAACGCTATTGCTACGCATGGTTGGGCGTTGATAGGAATTAGATAGAAAAATTAGTAAAATGAGAATTGAATTTCAAGACGAACTAGAAGTTAACTTTTGGATGAATATCTATAGTAAGACCGCGGGAGGGGATGATATTTATCATGACGGAGACCCAGCAGCAGAGACAGCCGATAAGGCAATTATGAGTTTGAGATTTAGGATGCCGCAAAATCATCCTGATGCTACTAGTAGTGATAAAGAGGAACAAAATGTATATTTGAATTCACCTAGAAGAAATTAATGGAACAAAGATATAATAATAGTATGGAAAGTAAACCTGATCTAAAAATTATTGGAGAAGATGGGAATGCATTTAATATTCTCGGTCTCGCTCGTCGCGCTGCTACTAAAGCAAAATGGCCTGCAGATAAAATTGATAAATACCTCGAAGAGGCTATGTCTGGCGACTACAGCCATCTTCTTGCAATTACGGCAAAATATTTTAACGTAAAATAACCTAAACATAAATTAAAATGAAATCAATTACAGAACAACTGGCTACGTCATTTAAGGGTAACCCTATCGCTAATATGCTTATACTTGATGCTATTGGAGGTAGGGTGAATGAAATTGTTGAAAATGAGCAAGAGTATATTAAGGAATGGCCGGAAAATCATTTAATTGATGTAAATCTTTGGATTGATACTGCTAAAGACATTAAAGCTACTATGGAGAGTATTTCAAATAATGGATGATAGCTCTGCATTTGAGGATCATGATGATGAAAATAGCATGCATGAGGATTGGCATGTTTGTGTAGACCACCTCTTCTTACAAATTGGAAAAATGATAGAAGAAGGCTACACAAATATGGATCTCATACGCGCGCTAAGTTTCGTATTGTGCGATATAACTCAAGAGGAAAATTAAAAAGGAACAAAAATATAATATAGTTATGAAGATGTACGATAATACAGAAGATGAGGATAAAAATGTTAGTTATACATTTACTGACAAGAGCGTTAGTGATACTCTTAAAGCTTTTAGATCAAATCTTAAATTCTTTTCTTCAACTAAAAAGGACATTGCTCAGCATGCATTCCTGAATTGGTATGATATCGCAGTGTATGACGGTGAGCATGAAAATATCTCTATGAAGATGATAGAGGCAGTAACGACTAAGGATCGATTCCGAGATGCTATAAAGAGTGGTTATGCACCTTTAATGCTGCCTAATTTTGACGACGTAGAAAATTACATTGTGGATCGCAGCGATGAGCAGTTCATTTATATCGTCTATTGCGACGATAGAAAGACTGTCTGGGATGTAATTAATGGTGATGATATTACTTGGTAAAGGGAACAAGTATATAATAATAGAGAACAAAACATATTTTTATGATTGAGAAACTAACAACTGAACAAGAACAGCGACTATCTGAGTATGCAGAGAAGTGGATTCAAACTGGAATCAACACCGATCGGCTCGATCCGGATCGCACAAAGGAAATCGTTAATGCTTATCAGCGCGAAATCCTTCAGATGAAAGAAACTGAGGTGATCATTACCCAGAACCCTATTGAGGGCTGGGTAGCTACGGTTCTTCTTACTGAGGGTACTGCAATAGATAAAGTTCTAGAAGAGCTTGAAGATATCTTTTCAGACCCGCCGCGACTTAATAAGCTTCTGAAAGATAATCCTCCGGTATACCCTTATCAGGATGGCGCCTTTTACTCTTCAGTTATCTCTTTCTATGACTTCATGATCAATGAGGTTGGTATAGATATGGAAGACGATCTGCGAACTAGATATAATGCATGGTCTGATACTACTTCGCTCGGTCTTATGTTCCCTCTTGACGAGGTAATGGTTGTTACGGAGAAGCCTCTTGAAATTCACTTTAACGAAGAAAACCAGCTCCATGCTGAAGGCGCGCCCGCGATCAAGTATGCGGGTCATGGCGAGTTTGAGGTATACCTTTTAAACGGGGTTAGAGTTCCTAAGTGGCTCGCAATGGCTGATGATGCTGATCTTGAACTTTCTCAATATGTTGAGATTAAGAACGCTGATGTTCGTACTGAGTTTGTTCGCAAGTTCGGGGTAGAGCGTATGCTGGAATCCTACGGGAAGAAACTTGATACTTTCGAAAACTATAACGAAGAGTGGTGGAACAAGTCAGAGTATGAGCTCTGGGATATGAACGCTATCTTTGATGGAGTTTCTTATGCCCCTCACCTTAAGATGAAAAACGCAACTACCGGGGTTTGGCACGTTGAGGCTGTTTCGCCTGAATGTAATACTCTTAGAGATGCGATTAAAGAGAGACTTGGAGGTCGCGACCTGCAGATCCAAGCGATTGCATAGAAAAAGTGTTGAAATAAAAAGGAACTACATTATAATATAAATATGAATACATTAAACAAAGATAAAAATACCGTGATAATTCACGGAGAATGTATGGTGTTTCCCAGCGAATTGCCAAAGACAGCAACCCCAGTGGTTGTAACGGGAGACTATCTGATTGTTGCAGATAGCGAGACGACGGGTAATCATCACGTAGTTGATAACTACCAAGGAGTTAACTTCTTTAAAAGCAGTGGGGGTACAATGTTTATGCAGAATACTAAACCTACTAAAATTCGTTGCGTGATGGCTGATCGTCATGATGCGATTGATCTCGAGCCTGGTACTTGGGAATTTGGTGTTCAGCAAGAATACGATTATTTTACCGAGTCTCTGCGCGCAGTTAGAGACTAGTATACTAATTTAACACCAACAACTTATTATGAAAAAAACATTCATACTTCCTCTCCTAAGTGCAGCTGCACTTCTTGGCGTTTCTTGCACACCCGGTGAACGCGGTGCTGTAGGTGGTGGTGCCGTCGGTGCCGGTGTTGGCTATCTTATTGGTGATGAGACTGGCGCTCTTATTGGCGGTGCCGTAGGTGCAGTGGCTGGATCGGAAATGGCTAAGAATCGAGCTTATCGCAATCGGCAACCACAACCTTATTACAATCATAACCGTCAACCTTATTACAATTACAATCGTAATAATTACAGCCGTCCATCTTATTACTACAATTACAATCGTAATAATTACAGCCGTCCATCTTATTACTACAATTACTAATTTGCTGACAAAGGGAACCGGGTTATTCCGGCGCGATGAAACCCGGCGGGACTAACCACCCGTGAGTCAACGCGCCTAGAGCATAATTAAAGGAACTCCAATATAATAATTGTATGAAAAAAGTTTATGATACTAGACATGGAGGTCCATTCGATCGCGGCAGCGCTGATAGCTATTATAATAGAGGTGAATGCCCTCATTATTATGAGGGCGATACCGGTACTTCCCGACGTATGACCGAAGAGGATATGACCGAAGAGGAAGTTGAAGCATATTATGCTGGTTATAATGAAAATGAGCGTCTAGGCGATAAAAAGGAATGGAGATAAGGAACTTCATTATAATAATTGTATGAAAAAAGTTAATATTAAAACGATTTTCCGTGATTATAAAGAGTCATATACAAAAGAAGAAATAGCTGATCTCGAATCGTTTCTTGATGATACTAAAGAAAATGGTATGTTTGAGTTCGCTGTTGATGATTCTTATCTTATGGTTGCATTCAATTCCGATACTGAAGTGGTAGATACTAGAGTGCTTCAAAACTATCTTTACGATAATAATGAAATAGCTTTCGAAGCTTACTACAATCCTCAGGAAGTAGAGATTGCAAACTAATATTTAAGGCTGCAATTGCAGCGCTTGATACTGACAAAAAGGAATGGAAATAAGGAACTTTAAAGTCATATCTCAAGTCTGTGATCAAGTCAGGTATCAAGTTTGGTGGCAAGTCGATAATCAAGTCAAGTGGCAAGTCTATAATCAAGTCAGGGATCAAGTGAGGGATCAAGTCTATAGTCAAGTCCAGGATCAAGCCCGGACTAAACTAATAAAATATGGAAAATAAAATCGATAATCAAGTCTGGAATCAAGTCAGGGATCAAGTCAGGAATCAAGTCGATAATCAAGTCAGGGGGCAAGTCTATAATCAAGTCAGGAATTATGTCAGGGGGCAAGTCTGGAATCAAATCGATAATCAAGTCAGGGGGCAAGTCAGGCAGCAAGTCTGGAGTAAAGTAATAAAGTATGGAATTTAGAGGTCGAGTCTGGGATCAAGTCAATAGTCAAGTCATGAGGCAAGTCTGGGATCAAGTCAATAATCAAGTCATGAGGCAAGTCAAGCGGCAAGTCTGGGATCAAGTTTTATCTCAAGTCAAGGGTCAAGTCTATAATCAAGTCTATAATCAAGTCAGGGATCAAGTCTGGGATACTTTGGAAGAATACAATGAAACTTAATAAACAAGTCAGGTGGCAAGTCTGGGATCAAGTCTATGATCAAGTCTGGGATCATGTCAATAATCAAGTTATGAGGCAAGTCAGGCGGCAAGTCAGGCGTCAAGTCAAGTGGCAAGTCTGGGATCAAGTCGCGAATCAAGTCTGGGATACTTTGGAAGAATACAATGAAACTTAATAAA
>Ga0222719_10000570_pt1 | contig 36577 bp, 67 predicted proteins | sample C33_34DmetaG_FD_165039 | JGI IMG/M metagenome (GOLD analysis project Ga0222719, IMG submission 165039) | Estuarine water microbial communities from San Francisco Bay, California, United States - C33_34D | ecosystem: Environmental > Aquatic > Marine > Unclassified | place: USA: California... | reverse complement strand
GATCTCGCTCTCGTAGCAAATTACCAAGATTTGCCAGTACAGGCACAGACTTCGGGTCAAGTTCCAACGCACCGCGCCAGACACGCTCTGCATAATCTTCCTTGTTCAGCTTATAAAGGCAGTAACCAAGCATATTTGCCACGATAGGATGCGGCTGAATATCAAGTATCTTGTTACATAAAACGCCAGCTTCCTGATATTTCTCAGCATCTACGAGGCGTTTGACCTCTGCGTACATCTCATCAGGGTCATTTGTTTGCTGTTGAACAGGCGCTACAAATGGCATTACTTCTCCTCTGCCTCACCCTCAATGGTCTTATCAGCCAGTCGCTGCTGCTCAATTTGCGCGGCGGCAAGTTTCAACTCATCGACAAAGCTGACCACCTTATGCTCATGCTCGACCTTCTGGTTCTCGCCGTACAGCTTCGGATACAGCTTGGCGGCTCTCCACTTGTAGGTATCAATCACCACACGAGCTTGCTGGGCGTCTAGCTCGCCGTACTTCATCTGCTCAATGGCCTCATCAATGTCATCGTCAATCTTTTGCGCCCGAAGCTCCATCGCTATGCGGTACTTGTCGCGGAACTCGCCGTCATCACGCAGCCATTTGCTGATAGTCGGAAACGTAGGCAACTTGCCACTAGCACAAGCCTTACGCGCTGACAGGCCGTCAGAGACTAGCTCAATGAACAAATCCTTCTGTGCAGCCATCTGTTCTCCAGATATAGGCGCTGGGCCTCTTTTCTTCGCCATATTCACACTCCTTATTCGCCAAATAACATCTTTAGTTTAGCAGTGCAAGAAAAGTTGCAACGAATTTTGGCGGCAGGGACGTTTTGGGTGGTGGTGGGTTAAAGGGGGGTGTGAGGGGTGAGTGAGGGACTATTATATATTTATGCCGCCCCCCGGCCAGATTCGATGGGGGGTGTTTTAACGTATTAGCACATGAACACACCAAACATTATGCGACATGCTGCGAATGATTATCAATCGCAACCGGGAAGATATTGATATTGCGAATCGTTATCAATCGCAACAAGCCATCGCGCTAGGTTGACGCGTGACGGCCTGCAACGGCTAGGCTGCCGGAATCATACGCCGGGCATATCAAAGCCAGCCAGTGGCGCTAGAATCGCGATTATGGCCAGATAACCTAATTTTGGTTAATGAAAGACACCTTGCGCGTGTGTAATGTTATAACGATAGCTTGATGATGCCCTACCCCTAACCCTTACCCCTACCCCAAAAAAACCGCTATTCGTTGCAAGTTTTTTGTCGTTTTTGCTTGCATTGTGTCAATTATATATTTACACTCTTATAAATAAGACAATAGCAACAAGGGGTTTTTGCTATGAAACAATTGACTAAAACACAAAAAGCCGTAATGGCTGGCAAATCCGTGTATCACGATTTGCGCGTAAAATCCGTTTCAGACGGTATGGCAAAATCAGAACGCGCCTTGAAAGTTTCGACAAACGTCAAGCTTGGCAAGCGTGTAACAAAAGGCAAGCTTGCTGGCTTTCCGATTCTTACTTTAACGCTAGAAGAACGCGCCACCTGTCCGGCGTCTTGCATTCATTATGCTGATTGTTACGGCAATAACATGATGAACGCCACACGCTATCAAGCTGATGAATCACTTATTCATCAAATTGAAGCCGATTTAACCTATTATCAAGCCAAGCATCCGAATGGCTTTTTAGTGCGTTTGCATGTGCTAGGCGATTTTTTCAGCGTGTCATATGTGGCGCAATGGGCAAAATGGCTGGCAATGTTTCCGGCTTTGCATGTTTACGGATACACTGCCAACCAATTTGACGCACCAGACAACAAAGAACGCGCAATTGGTCAAGCTATCCTATCGTTGCGCCTAGCTTGCGGTATCCGTTTTGCGGTGCGTTTTTCCGGCTCATTTACTGATGATTTTTCGGCTTTGTCGGCTGATGATGATAGGGCAGCGGATTTGCTGAAAGCCAAAAAAGCTTTTATCTGCCCTACACAAATCAGCAAAACGACTGGCAAGCTTGCAAAGAAAGATGAGCCAACCCTTGCCGATTCATGCGGTGATTGCGGTTTATGCTGGCAAGCTTCAAAGCCAGTGGTATTTTTAACTCATTAGAAGAAAGGTAAAACAATGTATATCAAGATGACAAAAGAAACAGCAAATGCCGCGATAGTGGCTATTGATTGCGAACTAGACGAATACCAATCAATAGGTGCCGATGATTCAAGCCTACTAATAAGATATGGGTTAATGATGCAAGCAAAAGGTCAAATTTTAATGGCATTGGAAGAGGAAAAAACAAATGTACGTTTATAAAAACAAATCCGGTGATATCGTTAAATTTATCAAGCCGGTATCACGCAAAGCGCAAAAAATACTAGGCTTCAAAAACATACCGCAAAAGCGAAAAGCATAGACAAGGCGGCGCGGGTTATCCGCGCCACTTTATGCCCGCATCGCGTCAAGTGGTGCTGGCATATGGTGAAAGCCAATAACGCAACAAAACAAGGGTTAAAGCTATGAATGAAACATTCACATTGGACAACCAATATTGTCCGGAAATTTTCGACAATGCTTTGCAATCGATTCTAGACAATCCAACAATGGACAATATCAGATTCCAGACTGATAGATTGACTGATATTGAAAAGATTCTAATGCGTGATGCGGTTAATGAAGAATTGGCAAAACGTGCTATGCGTCTAGACGATTTGCTGAAAGCCAAAAATCATGAATAGGCGCGAAAAACTAGCTAGCGTAATGGGGATTCTTTCCGTTGCGCTGGCCTTTATCCTAGCCGCAACACATAACGCAAGTGATGCCGGATTGCTGGCCTTGTTTGCGGCGTTTGCGACCAGTGTCGTTGCAAGTTTTATGATGAAATAGTGCTTGCAATGGCGTTGCATATCGTTAATCTAAACTTGACACAATAAAGGGGTTTATCATGTCAAATCTAAAATCATCAGCAAATCGGTTGAAAAATCGGTCAAATGTTCAATCGGTCACTCTAAGTCGTGATGCCATTGGTATCCCGGTCAAGATTGCCGCCGGACTAATTCCGACTAGCTGTTCAATGAACGACTATATCGAAGCAATCGAAACGCTAAAGGCTTTCGGTCTATCAGAACGCTATGGCAATTTCCTAATTGCTGAAGCTGAAAACAAACTATGGGGACAAACAGATGCCTAAATTTGAAATAGAAGTTACAGCGGTTGTCGCGCAAACCATGACGCTAACAGCCGATAGTATTGAATCGGCTGAACAGTTAGCTATGGATTTGTTCAAGAAACAAATCAGCGACTATCAGTCAGATGCCAGCTATGGCACCAACGCGCAACATAGCGCGTTTGATGTCTATGATTTCGACATCTATGACAGCCAAGAGGTGCAGTAATGGACAATTATGAAAAATCATTTTATGACCATTTCGGCGGCGACAATCGGTCAGCGATTCGGTCAGCATTAGAATTTGTCTTGTGGGTTGAGCATGTTGACCCGGCACAAGACGAAATGTCGGCAGTGTTTCAGTCACTGCCAGACACTGAGCAACAACGGCTCAAGAACGCGACTAAATACGTCAAAACACTAACACAAGGGAACTAAGAAAATGGCTAAAAAAGAACAATGGGAAATTGACCGCGACAATCGTGTAAAAGCTGAAAAAGCTGGTATGGACGCACTAACACCAAGCCAGCGTGAAGCAATCAAAAAAGCGCATGATGCTTTGCGTGATTTTGTCGCTGAATGGTCAGACGGCTTTGACCTATACAACGCTGAAACACCGCGCAACATAAGCACGGCTTTCTGGCAAATGCATAATCATTTTCATCTGGATGATGATGATGTTTGAAGCATTAGTCGGTATGTGCATCATGCTATCGGTCAATGGCGACAGGGTGAACCCCTGCTGGATAAAAGCTGATAGCAAGGTGTACATGTCAGAATCTGCTTGCGAGGCTGATGCGCGGCGGTTAGAGCGCAAATATGTCGGCCAGCTAGTCAACAAATCAGATGAACCAGTTGTGGCGCATGTCGTCTGCAACCCAATAAAGGGAAACCAATCGTGAATAATTTAGCAACAAACAACAGCCGGAGCTTTGAGTGGGTTCCGGCTGATTGCCTTGATGGTCACGAAGATATCGTTATGCAATTCAAGCATGATACCGATGTAAAAAACTTGCCTGAGAATTTTGTTATTCAGTCAGACGAATATTATGTCGATTACAGCACTGGTAATCGTGAAGATTCAAAAATAAGCGAACACATACCATATGTGCCAAGGCGAGGCACTCTGACAGAAGCAACGAAAATAGGGCGTAATGAGCCAGATGTTTTCTATAAACTTTTGGCAAAGAAAATTTATGTCGGCAGATATGGCAACACTTACGCAACGCCGTGCGATTTGCTTTTCGTCAGGACAAAACATAAACAGCTATATAAAACCGTACACAAATTAAAATTGTACATTGATGACGATTATTACAATCGTGTTGAAAAAATATGCAAAGCAAGGGGTGAGAGTAAAGCCAAGATAGGTTTGCGTTTGCTGATGATGAAAAACACATCTGACGCAATGAAATGTGACTATTTCTTCGATGGCACAAGAAGAAAGCCTATAAGGGTTAGCGCCTCAAAATATGACGCATCAAAACGCCGTGAAAAAGCATTGAAGCAAGCAACTCCCAAATGGGTTGATATGAACGCTATAAAACAAATAGAGCAAGAACGATACCAGCTAAATATGCTTGACGGAAAAAACACTTGGGCTGTTGACCATATCGTGCCACTGCAAAACGAGATTGTCAGCGGCTTGAACGTGCCGTGGAATCTTGAAATAATCCTGACAAAGAAGAACAGCAAAAAATCAAACAAGTTTGTCAGCAGCTTCCAGCCTCTATATGAAAACTGGCTATATTTTCGTGATAACCATCTGCACGAATACAAAACAACCTAGTCACTGGGACATTGGGACACCCCATAGGGGTGTGTCCCATTATGTCCCAAGTTTGACCGCCTAAAACGGCCGGGGCAAGCCAAGACCAATCGCCTTCCAAGATTCATCCGTCTGGTCAGTCAGCATAAAAGCATTAACTGCCTTGAGGATGTCATCATATCTGAAATATTCATCCTTATACTGCTGCGCCAGCTTCAGAGCCGCTGATTTCGCATATTCTTCCTGTTTCGGCGACAGGGTAGCTACCCTTTTGCTCTCACATGCCGATTGCTGGCGATTTAAGCGCGCTGGACGGTCTTTAGCCTCTTTCCGCACCCAAACCTGCCAAAATGCCTTTAAGGACGCGTATGCGGCTTTATTTCCGTTTTTCTCATTCCATAGCTGAATATCGGTAAAAGTATCTGACCAATCTAGGCCGTGTTCGGTTGCATACTGCTTATCAGCATCATCAGGCGTCCAATCCACTAAAAGCTGTTTTTTAGATTTCCCCTTATTATTTAGTATAACGGTTCTATTATGGTTAGGGTGACTGTGTGACACCCCTAGAGGTGACTGTGTGACACCCCGTGTCACTGTGACACCCCTAGCACCAAGTGAGTACAAATCGGTATCATTGAATCGCTTTTTGCGTTCCAAGTACCCATCTTCCTCTAGCATTTTCAGCTTGCGTTGGATGGTTCGGCGGCTGGCACTGGTCATATGCTGTAACCGTTCAATGCTAGGCCATGCGTCACCAGTGCTTTCATTGATATGGTCAGCCACTGCTATCAGCACCAGCTTTGCCATTGGGTCGCCTATCTGCTGGTCAAATGCCCAGCTAACTGCCTTTATGCTCATTTCTTCCCCTTTAACTTTTCGATGTTCTTTTTCAGAACTTCTATTTCTTCGCTTTTTTCCTCAACGATTTTTTCAAGTTCCTCAATCTTTATATCTAACGCCATATTTCTACAGCTCAAACCTTCAGTGGATTGGCGAGATTTAGACCAGCCATATGTCGCCAACCTAAGTGCCGCCAGCGCCTTGTGGATGTCATCAACGTCCATGTCACCTTGAATCCATCTTTCATCAAGTTCACGCATAAATTTGTAGATTTCGTCAATACTCATTTCACATTCCCCTGTTTAAGCGCGGCGGTTAAATCCTTTATCTGCTTTTCAAGTCGAGCTTTTTCATCTCTCATCCACCCAATATACCGTTCACTATCATCTAGGTCATAAACAGCATTTTCAATGACTTCGTGAGCATCCTCTAGCAAGTCCATAGCCTTACTTTTACGTCTATTCTCTACCAGATAATTGCAAATATCATCGTACACATCTAAGTATTCGTCTCTTGTGTTTTTCATTTTACTAACTCCTGTATCTTGATTAAAACACCACGGCTGGTATTGCTATCGCCGCCCTTTACAATGCCGCTTTTGCGGTACTGTTCCCTAGCCAACTCTTTCAGAACATCTGTCGGCACTATCACAACCCGATGTTCGGTCAGCACAAACGCCCAATATTCTGCCATGCTGGTTGATATTCCGGATGGTCTGCCACGGCTCTCAAACTCTATGAACACGTTGCCAGTACGGTCAGCCATATAGTCACGCTTCACCTCAATAGTCGAATCAGTAAACAGCGTTCCAAGCCATTGCTCATGTATCTGGCCTAGCTTCAAGTCGTATTTGAAATCGTTGTTGTATTCCATCAAATCCACCCCACTGTTGTTTTTCCTTGATAGCCTGTCTCCCATACAAACCAAGCCAGTGCCATCATTCCGCCATTTTTGTATTGCTGGCCGTCTTTCATTAGGTTCATTCGCTTTGAGAATACCCAGACGCGAATCGGCGGTTTCTCTAAGAAAAATTGCTTTCTGGCAACGCCTTCAAGGAAACTAAGTTTCAGCAATAAGGCGGTTTTATTTGTGGCAATATCTTGGCAATGCTCCGCCATCGGTAGTGCCAACTTTCCATACGGCGGATTAGTAATAATGTTATCGCGCCGCTTGGTTTCCATCAGGAAGTCAATGCCCGGCGTACCGTAACCACGGTCGATTAAATCTGTTGATTCAACGTCAAATCCCTCGCCTATAAGCACCTTGCTGATATGCCCCTGACCGCAACACGGCTCGTATATGTCGCCATAGAACTTTTCCTTGTCGAGCAGGGCAAGCGTGGCCTGTGGCGGCGTGGCATAGAAATCATCCTTTTGCCTGTCGCCGCGCATATTTGCACCTACAATGCGAAAGCCAGCTTCTATGTTGCTATCCATCACGCCCAGCTTTCCCTGACCAACATGCACCACGTTTCAAAGCTAATCGTTGCCAAGTCATCCTTACCAGCAAAGTCAGCGTTGATGCTGGACAGACGCACAACACAACGTATCGGGTGACGGTCATACTTGTAGATAAGCACAGGCTCAGTGCCGGATGCGTCAGCCGCCGTTTCAACTTGCTCCCACCATTCCGGCTTGTGAATGACGCCGTGAGCATACCGCTTGGCCTCGACAGTCCAGCCGTCAATGCCTACCAAGTCACCGTGTTCGGCGGCTCTGTATTGTTCGATGTCTCTTTTCACACCGTCAATACCTAGTTCGTCCATACACATACGAGCAAGCTCTCTCTCGAAATTGGCTCCTTTTCTGCGTCCGTTGGTCATTCACCATTCCCCCGGTAATGCCCCATATCAACGCCGCCTAGCAGGTGGCCTTCAGCTAGTGACCGCTTGATGTGTTTGCCATAATGGTCGCCATCACCTGATGCCAATGGGTCATCCTCAAAATTTGGCAAATCCCTATTCAGCCGTTCCAACTTTTCAAACTCAGCCGCATGGTCAATGGTCTTCATGTACTGATTCTTGTGAATGAATGGTGGCTTCTTAAACATCAAACTCTCCACACCAATCTTTCAGACCGACCTTGCCGCCTGACCATTTATACAACTCCATCATCTTTTGTCCCGATGGTGGTGTCCGATGATAAATCCAGTTATTAACTGACGCTCTTGTTACATTCATAATCCTTGCCAGTTCGGACTGTGTAACACCCCGCATCATCATATATTCTGCCAGTTTCAACGATATCTCCTACAAATAGAAATTAACAATATGTCAATCTGTATAAAATTATTGTTGACAGGTCAAATGTTATTTCGTAAGACAGTTATTAGTTGCTGTAGCACCACCCTGCAGAAGGGGAAGAACAGCGATAGAAGAGTAAAGGTGGTGAACTATTTACGGTGTTCTATACCCTGCTCTTTGAGAAAGTTGGTTGTTGAGGTCACGCTGTTAATCAGGTGAATTAGACCAATAAGGTGGGAGCTTTGAGCTGAAAGTGTTCAATCTCTAACGACCACATGGTTGGCTGGGGCAACTGCCCCAGCCAGCCTAACTAAATAAAGGGGACAAGGGATGGACTTATTAGAAAAGATGAAATCGGTAGGCGTCTACCATTTCTCACCAAGCCAGTTGAACCGCCCATTGGCGAACTGGATGTTTGAATATGTTTACCTGTCAAAAGAGAAACGCCGCGAGATAGTCGTTGGCGAGAACGCCGCATTTGGTACTGCCGTTCACACAGTCATACAAGCTGTTGTGTGCCACGGTCAGGACATTGATGAGGCGACCGAAGAGGCTATGACAGGTTATGACTTTCACCCGGCGAACTTTTCCGATGATAAGCGTGACAAGTTCCGTGAACTGATACCAGCCGCCGCTAGTGTAGGCATCGACCTACTATCTCCCTTGTTTGCTGGCGCTCAAGAAGAGCGCAAAATCGAGCTTATGCTGGACGGTGTGCTGGTGCCTGTGATGGGCTATGTAGATTTGTTCAAGGACGGTCTGCTGGCTGAAATCAAAACAAAGGCACCACGTCAGGGTATGGTTAAGAAGGACGGCACTAGAAGCTGGGCAAAGGCATCGCTGCCTAAAGAGCCACAGTGGGAGCATGTGTTGCAAGCCGCCGTGTACTGGAAGGCTACAGGTGCAACGCCAAACATTGCATATGTATCGGCAGAGGATGGTGTCATTTTCAGTCCTGATAATTGCGACAAGATGTCACAGGACATTCTTGATTTTGCCATAGAGGAAATCCGGCGTAAGGCTATTACGCGGCAGAACCTGCTGGCAGTAAGCACCGACCCGAAGGTGCTGGCTGGTCTGATGGAGCCAGACTTCAACCATCCATTCTATTGGGGACATCAATTTGTAAATGACGCAAAGGAGTTGTGGAGCAATGTCTAACGTATGGGAAACACTGAGCAAGATTGATTGCTCTAAGCATGTCGAAAAGAAAAACGGTTTTACTTATCTGTCATGGGCGTGGGCTTGGACTATTCTCAAGCAGAACTACCCGACAGCACAGGTAACTAAGCATCTGTTCCAGATTAACGGCAACCAACTGCCATACATGCTGGATGCCGATGGTTACGCATATGTTACCGTTACCGTCAAGATTATGCCGGAAGGTGATGCCAGCAGCATCTCCGCTCTGGAATCAGCTACAGAGATTATGCCTGTACTGAATCACGCTAATCGTCCAATCAAGAACCCTAACAGCTTTGAGGTGAACACTGCCTTGCAACGCTGTATGGTCAAGGCAATCGCCTTGCTTGGTCTTGGTTGCTACATTTACGCTGGCGAGGATTTGCCAGCAACATCTGACGCTGGGGGTGGGGACAGCTCTCCACGGAAACCAGCAACGGGGCGCACCTCACCATCAAACTTTTCCGAAACAAGTGATGTAACTCCATCTAGCGGTGGTGGGGTGCAAATGCCCAAAAAGATTGCGTCTCCTCTTACAATGGAACAGGAGATTGCGATAGCCCCGGACTTAGATTCGCTGAAGAAACTTTACACGCGACTAGGGCCAGCGGCGAAAGACCATAACCATCTATTCACTAAACGTAAAAAGGAGTTAGAAGCCAATGGCTGATTACGACAACAATATGCGGGGCGTACTGTTCCCGAATGACAAGGGTGACAACCCAAAGCGTCCTGACATGACAGGCAGTCTTGAAATCGAGGGTATCAAATACAGGGTGTCTGCTTGGCAAAAAACTAGCCAAAAAGGGACTGATTTTCTGTCGTTCGTAGTTGAAGAGGACGATGGTACCCGCCGGGCTGCACCGATGCAAAATGGTGCCAATAATGAGCCATTAAATGACAGTATCCCCTTTTAAGATAACTGTAGTACCTGACGGCCTCATCATCGAAACAGGTGATGAGGTCTATCACATCGTCATGGACAGTGAAGAAATGATGATGCTGTCAACGCAAATCGTGTTGATGCTAACACAGGAAAACCGCGACAAAAGCAAGATGAATGGTTCTGGGCATGTGGCCGGGCATTAAGCGTAACAAGACCGTCAAGGTAAAGCGTACGGTTAGACCGGGTACATGCAGTTTTTGTGGCAAGGGATTTGATTGGAACATAGACCCCGGCATTGTGAATGGGGCAAAAAAGGAGTTTTGTGGACATGAATGTTTTCGGAAAAATATTGAGCAAGTTGTTCGGCACGACTACGGCGCGGAATTTGACAGCCTCTGAGATTGAGGCACCAGCGCATCACTGCCTACCGCCTATGGAGCGCATTATCCGCGCTACATGCACGGTGACAGGCGTTACTAGGAACGAGTTACTATCGGCTCGTAGGCCAGCCAAGTTCGTACATGCGCGGCACATAGCTATGTATCTGGCTCGTGAGTATACGACACTCAGCTTTCCTCAGATTGGCCGTGCAATGAACAAAGACCATACAACGGTTTACTATGTGGCTAATAAACTGGCGAATCGTAGCCGTGGTGCCACGATGATGAACCGTGACATTGCTGCTATTAAGAAGGCGGCTGGCTTAGATGGCTGACGATTACGTCAATCATCCACCCCATTATAAGCAGGGTGACATTGAGTGCATTGATGCTATAAAGGCTGCACTTGGAGATGGCTACACGTACTATCTCCAAGGCAGTGTAATAAAATATATATGGCGGTTTGAGCATAAGGAAAATCCTGTGCAAGACCTACAGAAATCAGCATGGTACTTGAACAGGCTTATAGTGGAGATGCAGAAATATGGCGAGGACTAGGCACGTTGCTGTCAAGTCTATTGGTCAAACTGTAGCCGGACAAATCGGAGAACACATAGCCGCCGCCGCAATCTTGCAACAAGGCTGGGGCGTGGCTATGGCTAGTCAGGATTCAGTTGACCTTGTGGCTTGGAACAAGGACACCGGGCAAAGACTTCTCATACAGGTTAAATCTGCACAAATTAGCAGAAACAGCCGAAACAAATTAGAGTTCCAACTTAGTCTTGGCGGAAATAAACGCTTACCAACTCGCTATGATTTTGACATAATGGTTCTCGTTTCAAGCGAACAAAGAGCATGTTACTTCTTACCTGTAACATCCATCAAACAGAAAAAAATGAATCGCGGCATTGCGTTCTTTGAGAACCAAGAGCTAGAAGCGGATTCGTGGCAAAAAGCAATAGAGGAATTGTATTATGAACCTACCCAACAGAAGACCTTGCGTAACTACAGACATCGGAGCCGGACTAGCAGTGACGGTTAGTTTCCACCCACAGACAGGCGAGGCAGTTGAGGTATTTATGACTGGCCGTGGCAAGGCCAGCGACAACACATTGACCGAAGCGTTGTACCAGCTAGGTGTAACTGCTTCTAAGCTGATGCAGGGCGAACATGATGAGGTTGAAGCAGTAGCATGAACCTAGACGTACTCAGGGAAGAAATCACGGCTGATGAAGGCTGTAAGTACGAGATATATTTAGACCATCTCGATTTGCCGACTTTCGGAATTGGCCATCTCATCAAAGTCGAAGACCCTGAGTACGGCAAACCTGTTGGCACTGAGGTCAGCGAGGAACGTGTCAAACAGGCGTTCAATCTGGACATCCTAATCACCATAGAAGACTGCCGCCGACTGTACCCAGAGTGGGACACATTCGGTGATGAGCTACAGCACATCATAGCCAATATGATGTTCAATCTTGGTTATCCGCGCCTTGAGCGGTTCCGTAATATGTGGGCCGCGGTGCGCGACCACGACTACAATCGGGCGGCAGATGAAATGGTAGATAGCAAATGGTATACTCAGGTTCCTAACCGCGCTAGGCGGCTAGTAGGAAGAATGAGGAACTTGGTCTATGAGCAAGACGCTAGTTGAATATAAGATTATTCCACGCCTGATGATGCTGGCGTTTACAGTAATGGCTTGGAATGTATGCGACTGGTTTATGTCGCTTGGCGCTGATGCTACCACCCAACAGACAGCTTTCGTTAGCACCATAGTCGGAGCGGCTACTGGTGCATTTGCCGTTTGGGTTGGCAATGAGGCTAAGTGACAATGCGTTGTGGCGTATAAACTATGTTTATCGTTTGTAGAGTATAGAAAGGGAAAGATATGAAAAGCATTATAGTCGTTGAGAGCGTTACAGAGCATGAAGACGGTTCAGCTACCGTAGTGTTCGACTGTGACGATGAGGCGCGTAAGGCGCTGATTAGCGAAGGGCTTATCTCATTGCTGGAAAAGGCGGTCAGTAAGCACCATCCAGAGTACCAAGCAATGACAGAGAAGGGCGAGATATGATACAGGCACTGATAGGCCCGGTTACAGGGCTGCTAGACAAGTTTATCGAAGACAAAGACCAGAAGAATAAACTGGCTCACGAACTGGCTACAATGGCCGACAAACACGCTCAAGAGCTTGCCAAGGGTCAACTGGACATAAATAAGGTAGAGGCGGCTCACAGGTCGCTGTTCGTGGCTGGTTGGCGTCCGTTTATCGGGTGGACATGCGGCGTGGCGTTAATGGCTCACTTTGTGCTGTTCCCGGCTACTGACTTTGTTGTGGCCTATATGGGCTACAACGTGCCACCGATGCCAGCGTTTGATATGGACAGCCTGATGACCGTGTTGCTTGGTATGCTGGGTCTGGGCGGTATGCGTAGCTTTGAGAAGCTGAAGGGCGTGTCTAAATAATGGCTAAGAAGAACTACATCAAAGAAGACGCAAAAGAAAAGTTCCCTGCATACACCAAGGCGTTCTGGACACCGCAAAAGTTTGGTGCCGCATCTGAAGTGCGCTCTATCAGCGTGGAAGACTATATGAAAGAAAAAAACCCCAGAGGCCAAGGGGGAACCTCTGGGGTGGAGTTAGGGAGGAAAACAGAAAGCTAGGATAGAGAATAGCTTTCTTCTCTCCGTTCTACCCAACTCAACGCTGAGTTGCAAGCATTAAACGTCAACACTTCCAACAATTCGTTTTCGTCAAATACCTTTACTATGCAGTCACCTTGCGGTGTGCGCTGTTCTATCTCATGCCGAATCCTTGGCTTCCACATGACAGTCTCCTAGTAGTTTACTCCTAACCATACTAGGCTGACTAATAATACGGTCACTGTCAATATAAGTATTCCGGCAGCAATAATTTCAATTACCTTCTGACGCATTTCCTGTTGCTTGTAAATGGCTTCCTGTCGTTGCTTGCGAATACGTCCCTCTAGCTGAATCAGGTCAGCCCACGCTTGCGGCCCATACGACATATTCAGAAATGTCTTCAGTTCCTGACGCTGGGCTTCTAGCTTCTTCTTGGCTGTGTAGGCTTGCAACGCCTCTTCCTCAATGGAACCAGCAGAGAATAGCTTCTTAAACAGCGGCGGGTTCTTAGACTGCTTTTCAGCTTGGTCAACGTCACTAGCCATCTTCATCCAGCGCGATACGTCACCCATACAGGATTCGATGTCACGGCCAGCCGCTATCATATTCTTTATGGTGTTAAACGCCGCTGTAGCGCCGCTGACGGCGGCTGCAATAGTGATTGGTTCCATAGCCCTACTTCAACACTGGTTTGCATATAGCGACCATTTTAACACGTTTACCGTCCAGTGACGATATAGGTGGCTGGTGGTTTAGGCGATTTGCTATGTACAGGCAACGGTCAACGTCAGCGAATGTCTGCGTCTGGCTGATGATGCCAGCGCCCATATATACGACTAGCAGAAACTCTATCATGTGCCTTGGTCGTCAAACGTGACTTTCTTGCACATAGCTCGCCAGTCGCGGATGTCGCCGCGCTCGATTAGCTGTTCGTAGTTCTGGATTACTTGTTCTTCTGGTGGGCAGGCAGGTAGGATGTCGGCGTGTACTTCCAGTTGGCCAGTGTTTAGCATTAGCACAACCAGAAATACAAAGCCCTCAACCACGGCCCAAGACTTTATCGAGCTTGTCCTCGACCCGGTGCAGGGCGTCCATAACCTGACGCATGTCGTCACGCAGTTCAAACTTTGTGGCGTATTCCTCGCGTGTTTTATTCAGCAAAATATTGAGCCGCTTCTGCTCTTTGCTTTGCTCAGATAGGAACCAAGCAAGGCCAGCCACGACTAGCCCGGTCAGCGTGTCGATGAGGCTGGTCATTTCCATCAGTCTGCGTCCTGTATAGTTAACTCACCAGCTTCTACTTGGCGCATGATTTCTCTATATCTAGGACTGGCATCATCTATTGAAATCCAATATTCAATGCCATCAATAACAGCAAAAATAAGTGTATTATCTCCGCCCCTTACATTTCTTTTATATTGTGCTGACGTTATGTTCATCGGCGCGTGTTGCATATTTATAACTCCGCATCTGCTGTATAATCGAACAAAAAATATCCTTCGCCAGTCACCGTTTGGGTGCCAAAAACTTCAAATCGTTTTGTGCCATTCACATTTAAGGTAACGGTGGTTGACATATTTGACGCACCCGTGTTGCTGAATACTATGTCTGGATTGTGGTTCATTGTCACCATATGGTCTACTGTCAAAAATTGAAGATTAGTAGCTGTAGCATAACCTGATTTAATTAACCTAGAACCACCGCCCAAACTTTGCTGATAATAACGCAAACATTGGTTAAGCACTTCATCATATGGCTGATGAATAAAGTCGGTTGCCGTTTGACCTAATTCTAATTTTACGCCAGTCAAATCAAAGGTTGCACCAGAAGTATTTAACCAGTTTTGAGCATAGTCTTCAGTGACATCTGCGATATCTGCCGCCTTCCAAGCATTTGTTGTACTTCCAGATGTCGTGTAATCAGTGCCAAAATGTGCCACTACATTAACAAGTAGGCCGGGGCCATTATCATTGTTTATGGTGATGTTTGAATTTCCGGGTACTGTTTTAGTTACTTTTGTCCAAGTATTAGCACTGAGGGTAAATTCGTGAGCATATGATTGCTCAGTACCATCTTTGCTTTGAAAATAAACTGTATAGGTACCAGCAAGACTTGAACGAACCCAAAATGAAAGCGTTATATAAGAACTAGTAGAAGTAAAATTCCAACCACTTTGAGCCATATTTTGTGCTTCTACATACTGTAAAATCTGGTGATAAGCACCAGTATCAGTGGAAGTGCCTGTAACTGTTGACCTGAAATAGTTTCTAAGTCCTAAAGCATATGGGGCATCGCCTGAACTCAGACTTTCTTGCGATTGTGTGACAGCCGCACCAGAACCGCCAAAAGACGCATTCCATCTATCTACTGAGTTCATTCCTGCTGATGTGCTTGAAGTGGCTCGCTGTGCTACTGTCATCTGTCCATTGATGATGAGCGAGGGGTTCGCGTGTCTATCCGCCCAGCCTAACTGCCCCGACCCATCCGTCTTCAAAACTTGGTCGGCGCTGCCGTCACCGTCAGGCAATGTGAATGTGGTGGTCGTGGTCACGCTTGATGGCGCTTGCAACTTGATGCTGTTGGTGTCGGTGTCGTCCTGTAGCTTTAGAACGTCCACACCGCTGGTGCCAGCCGCAAAGTCAGCGAGATGGCTCATCTGCTCCCGAATGGCGTTGTTCACGCCACTAGGTAACATGCCTTCAGCTACAGATATTCCGCCGACATCTAGGTTGTTGGCGGCGGTGCTATCGTAATCAGTGAGCTTATCTTTGGCCATTATGCGTTCTCCAGTGCCGTAATACGGGCTTCAAGTTCCTGTATGGTCTTCACCAGCAACGGCACCAGCTTTGACTGGTCAATGCCTTGATACACAGGGTTATCATCGTCATCTACCTCATTATGTGTGCCGGTAATAGCCTCTGGAACAATCGTCTGCACCTCGTGTGCAAGGAAGCCATCGACTGTGGTGTCAGGGTCAGCAATAAAGTTAAACCGAACAGGGTTGAGTTGCTTGAGGCGTGTGGTTGCGTCCCAGTCTGCTACCACGTTTTCTTTGAGGCGGTAGTCTGATGAGGTGTTGTATGCTGTAGATGACCCTGTTACAGAAATACTCCCCACAGTGGTGGTGTCTTTGCGGAAGCTAACAATTTCACCATCGCTTGTCTTACGAACAAAAGTTGCAACCCTGCTTCCATCTTCAACAAGTGAGATAGAACCTGCATAAATGTCTCCACCAGCGGTTGTATTGTCAACAGAAGTCTTCCCCACCAGCAAGTTGCCACTGCTGTCGACGCGCATAGCTTCTGAGCCGTTTGTATCAAATCTCATATAATCGCCGTTGTGAGCATAAACAATCTGACCGCTAGTGTTTGCTGTCTGGTCGCCAAAACTTATGGTTGAGTTGTAGTTTGTGCCAGCAGTAATAAGTTGTTGGGCGTTGCCTGTACTGTTTTCAATTTCAAGTTTATACCCTGACGCTGGCGAAGTCGTCCCAATGCCCACTTGATTATTTGTGCTGTCAACGTAAAGGGTGTCGGTGTCAACGGTCAGGTCGCCAGTTACACTCAGGCTATCAGCAGACGGGCTTTCCAAAGCCACCGCGCCAGTAGACACGTCCTTTAGGTCGGCCATAACCTCGCGGATGGCGTTGTTGATGCCAGCCGGAGAACAGCCCTCGCTGATGTCGATGGACTGGATGTCGGTGTTATTTGAGTTAGTAGCATCGTAATCGCGTATGCTGTTCTTTGCCATATTGTTCTCCTAGAGGCACTACCTCTTTATAGCATCATTCCTATTGTTCTGCTAGTAGACCGCCTGTCATGCCTGATACGGCTGGTGCGGCGGCTAGTGACCTTGCCAAGTACCCCGGCGTTGATAGAGCTTCTCTAGCAACAGCGGCACCTAATGGGCCTGTTCTGTATATAGCGGCAAGCCCGGCAAGGGCTGGCAATGCCTGAGTGCCAGCGGCGTATAACCCGCCACCTGTGGCCAGTTTTGGCAGTGTCAACAAACCAGCAGTGCCTTCCGGCGATGGCACAGAGCCACTAAGAATATCTTCTGCTCTCTTAACGCCTTCATACATAGGCGCATCCATATACTTGGCTGATTCCAGTGCTTCTGTAGCTTGCTCTGGCGTAAACGCACCTCTTTTACGGCCTTTCTTTGCGGCGGCTCTCATCGGAAACATATTTCTGTACGCTTTTCTTGCGTTCATCAGCTCCTGATTGTTTCTATTTTGAGATACAAGTATGCTTTCAAGATTTTCCTTTGCGGCCTTAATTACTTGCTTTGCGTTATCGCCAAGGTCAGCCTTCTTTGTCGCATCATTGAGGGCTTTTAGTGATTTCTGAACCATTTGGCCAGTCATCTTGTTTTCAAAGATATTTGACGCAACAGAATCTTGTAGGATTTTTCTAACTTGTTTTATGTCATCGAGATTCAAGTCAATGTCATTAAGAGACTTTGGCTTGATAGCAGATTCCATCATTTCAAGCACAGGTGTTGTGTCAGGCAAGTCAGCCTTCTTTACAGCCTCTGTAAATGTTGACTTAATCTTTTCTTCCGCAAACTTGGCGGCTTTCTTTACATTCATACCTTCAGGTATTTTTACGCCAATAGGCTCAAGAGCATCCTGTATGAAGTTCTTGCTGAAGCCTTCAAATGCCTTCCTCTGGGCGCTAGAAATACCAGCAATATCGCCTATCAGCGTCTTGCCAAGAAGGTTCTCTGCATAAGCTACAGGGCCGCCTAATTGTTGCCCCACAGTCAACGGCACACCTTCATCAAGCAAGCCACGAACCTCGCGTGTAGCACCTGTGGGTAATGCGGCACCTGCCGCGCCTAGACCAGTGCCTATCGCGCCGCCAATAGCCGCCGCTTTAGCTCTTTCTTCTAAGCCACCTTCTGCACCACCAGCCCCAGCTAGAGCGCCGCCAGCGCCAGCCAATGCCGCTTGCTGTGCGCCCGACAGCAACCGACCTGTGCCTTTAGCGGCTTGTCTTGCGGCGAGTTTAACACCACCAGCAACGCCCATAGGTAATGAGCCAAGTATCTCGCCAGCAATAGCTGACTTAGGATATTGCTCTCTAAATCCGGCTCTCTCAGCGGCAGATTCAGCCATACGCGCTTTAGCGGCTGGCATAAAATCTTCGCCACGAACTAATGCTTTCAATCCCTCTACACCAGCGCCAATCTCATCAGATAAGCCGAATGTCAGGCCTTGCAACGCGGCTGTGCCAAACCCCGGCAGAAACTCTTTAGCCTCTGCTGTGGCCTCGCCAGTAAACTCATCTGGCATAGACATCATCTGTTGTTCAGCGGTGGGCGCACCTGATGGCTTTGGCGCTTTCACTGCTGGTTTTTGCTGTTGTAGACGTTTAATCTCGCCAGCAAGAACACGGGCGTCTTCTGTGTTACCAGCCTCATGCGCCTTCATAAACGCCGCTTTTAGTCTGTCTAAATCAGCCACCTTGTTGTCCACTCATATATTTATCAACTAAAGCGTCCACATTTGGACTTGGTTGGTCTGGGCCAGCAAGAACTTCAGCGGCTGGGTCGCGTATATCTGGTATCTCTACTGTCTTGAAGTTTGGAAGTGTTGATGCACTTGTACTTAAAGACCTTTGACGCTGATAGAATGGCAAGTCTGTATTATAATCATTAGACTTTTCTACCAATACTTTACCTATGGCCCATTTTACAGTTTGTGGGTCAGTTGATAGATTTCTTAAATCTCCACCTAAGTATTGAATCAAACGTTCAGCATCATTCTCAGTCATCACGCCGGGGCCAAGAACATCAACACGAACTTGACCAAGAACACCTTGCTGCATACCAATAGCAAGCTGTCTAGCTATTTCCTTCGGTGTTAAGTCCTTACCAACGAGTGTCTTTGCCTTTGCTGAAAGAGATGTAGCAAGGCCAGCAAAACCGCCATCTACCGCTTCTAGGTCTGTATATAATTTATTTAAGGTTTTAATACCTCTGCTTTGAGTTCTTGTTTCATTAGCAAGGTTCTTAACTTCTTTTATGCTTAATGCTTCACGGTCTATGTTTTCGGAAGAAATAAATTCTTCGGTATCCTTTACTGGACGGAAACCGCCTTCCGCATCTGGGTCTTCAACTACTGTAACGTAGCCGCCCTCTGCTGTTGTTTTTCTATATACACGTTTCTTCGACTTTTCACCATTCTCAAGGAACACGCCCTCGACAGGTTCAAGTTCAGTCTTCTTTACATCTTTAGGTAGGAAGGTATCCCATCGCACAACACGACCATACTGGTCTGCGTTTAACGCTTCTGCCTCTGGGCTACCGGGTGTTACATATGCAACTTCAGCCTTACCTATAGTGCCATCTGGATGTTTAACATCTTGAAGTTTGAACCCAAGAGCCTTACCAGTTTCTCTCTTTGCCTGTTCCTGTTCAAAAGCAAACTTTTTTTCCTTTAACCCAAATTCCTTTGCCGCTTGCTCACGTTCATACGCTTGCTGTTCAGCGGCTGCTTGTGCCGCCGCCTCTTCTTGAGCTTTTCTTTCTTCCGCCGCTTGTCTCTTCTCCATAGCACCGATGCCAGCCTCTGCTGACCGTGCCAGTATCTGACCAATGCTAGGTGCCTGTGCTATTGGCTGATAACCGCTCATTTCCAGCATAGCTCGACCAGCAGCGCCTAAACCAGCCATCTCAGGCGTACCTGACGCTGGTAATGCCGCTGACAAGCGTTGCATAGGTGATGGCTTTGGAGCAGGGGCAGTCGGTGCCAAGCCGTACTTAGCCATCAATGCCTGACGCGATTGGGGGGCTGTAGGAGCGGCCGCTTGTGCCAGTACCTGTCTGCGTAGCCCAGCAAGGTCTAAAGGCTGTGCAGAGGCCATTGTAGGCCCAGCAACAGTAGGTGTAGGCGCAGTGGCTGGTGCCATCATTTGAGCCAGTGATGGGCGACCAACGCCCATTTGACCGCCTGTCATGCCTCTCAGGAACGGATTAACAGCCATCTAACTCTCCTAACCTAGCAATCCTGCTAAAGCACCTAAACCAGCACCATAGCCAGCGCCTAGACCCGGAACCATACCGCCTAGCTGTGCGCCTGACAAAGCACCGCCAAGGATGCTTGTAAGTGGCTGACGCTGTTGTGTTTCATATGTGGTCTGACCCATCTCACCGCCACGAACAGCCGCAAGATATTGCTGTAGTTTCTCTTGTGGCCGTGCTTGCTCAAACTGGAACCGTTCAATATCAGCCGCCAACTCTGCTTGCTGTTGAGCCTCACGAGCCGCACCAACACCTGCCAATGTCTCAAGGTCAGCATAACCGAACTGACGTGCCGCTGGTGCCTGTGCAATCGCTTGCTGTTGTGCTTGCAACGCCATTGGTGCCAGTGCCTGTGCCAATGCAGCTTGCTGGTAGCCAGAGCCGTAACGACCAGCTTGTGCGGCTTGCGCCTGTACCTGCTCTACGACTGGTTTAAACGCCGCTGATTGCAATGGGTTTGTACCCATCAGGTTCTGCATCACGACATCTTGTACGCCTTGAATGAACGGGCTACCAGATATTGCTTGCTGGCGGATACCTTCCAACGCCATCTCAGATTCTGGCGAGTAGCCTACAACTGTGCTGCCGGGGTAATACTGAGGCGCGCCTGATTGATAAAGCTGCTTTGCTTGAGAAAGGCCATACTCTAGGAATGGCTTCTGAAAAGCTGGCGGTTCTGTTGAACTCGCCTGTACCGTTCTTGTGTTACCGCCGCCTTTGCTCATCTCATATTTCCTTTGTTAGTACAGTTGACGCTGGACTGTAGTCCTTTAACTGCCGTTCCCAGCCTTTGCGTCCGATGATTTCCATTCCGCTACATCCGTGGTCTCTTGCCCACTTCACTAGCTCTTTCTCAGCCTTTACCAATTCACCCATATCACCGCCAGCCAACCAGATACGACACACGGCCTTTTTCGGGTAGTCAACTATCTCCGTCACTATAACAGAATTTTCCAATGGGAAAAACTGCGCTTTACCGTCCTTTATAGCATCTAACACATCTAACGAACTATGAGTATCGCCAGAATACGCCAACGCCGCATCTATGTGATGCGCTAATCTCTCGAACTCATCCAATAATGAGGTATGCGAAATCTGCTGTGTGTCCTTGATTGTCATGTCCAATAACCATTGTGCCTTTTGTGCTTGTGCCTTTAACGTAAGGATTATGATGCCACGGGTCGTGGTCAACCCCACAGAAAAACACCAAACTCTCAGGCCCATAACGAGGTTCAGATACCGTTGTTTCTGTTACATTAGCACCCAACGTCACATAACCAACACTGTTTAAGCCGCCATTGATAGTACGATTAAGAACCTCTGCAATCTCGCGTGTTGTTGCTGTGACAGGGTTCAGTGTCCGAAAGTTGGTTTTGCGCTGTTCAACTGTCATCTGCGACCTACCTGCCTAGCCTCAATGTCTAAGCCCTGTGCGTATGACCATTGGCCTGTAAGCGTCATTTTAGCCCTGTGGTATCGGTCTTGCGCCCTAAACGGCACGAACCCAGCGTCATTAGGCGAACCTGCCGCTGTATAAGCTACTGTGTCGGTGTGTGTGCCTCTAAGCCCGATAGCTACCGTTACATCGCCGTCCTCGTGGTACGGGTATACTCTAGTGACGATTGTGTGTCTGCCAGTGGCAATCCCTGTTTCGCCCGTGACAATAGTGCCTTCAAGCGGGTCACCAGAAAACGCATATATCTTTGTGCCTAAAGCGCCGCCAAACAGGTACTGACCGCCCTTGTACAGCGCACTATCGAGTGAAGCTGGCAACGAATCTAGTGACGCGGAAATCTGGTCAAGGTTCTCTAGCGTGTAGCCAGCCGTGAAGAACGGTGCAACAAGGTCGGCTTGGACATTGGCAATCGACCAGCGATTTAGCGCATAGTTGAAGATAAGCAACCTGTCAGGCGTATCATCAATCGCACTATTGCTGACATATGACCAAATAGCCAACTGATTCTGCGGGTCAACAACCGATGTCATCTTTTCTTTGTAGCCGAAGTTGAAGTCGTCAAAGAACCAGCGATTTATCTTCTCAGCACCGATTGGCTGTGACTTTGAGCCGTCAAACATATAGAAGCCATCATCTGACAGGTAGAATACCATATGCCCGATATTGCATACAGAACCCGGCACCTGACAGCCCCTAGACGTTTCAACCTTATCGAACTGCCAAATAAGTGGTGGGCCAGTGTATGTGGCGCGTACAATAGCGCGTTCCATCAAAATGGTGGCGTATTCACCGCCTACCAAGCCTGTAATGCCACCAGCATCAGGTATATCTTGGAAATCAGACTGGTCTGTACCAGCAGTCCAAGCTGTAATGTCATTAAAGCCTGACCAGTAGCAACGATACGGCACACGGCCAGAACCTTCGTCAATGTTGGCCGTCCATACAAAATCACGCACAGCGGCTATGAAGTCAGCCTTTGGCGCGTCTGTAGACAGCACGCCAAATGCGCTTGCTGTGGCTAGATTATACAACTGCAACTCTTCGCCAATGCCGCCAGCCGCAATAACATCTTCACCGAACTTGATGAAACGCCAGCGCTCTTTTGATGTCAGTGTATAGCCACCAGAGGCGCTGACGTCATCCAGAGCAGAACCTGTCTGATTGAATAGATACAGACGCGCACTGTCGCCAGCAAACAGCTTCACGTTGTCTGATGCGTCCTTTGCAGAGAAAATGCCTTTAATCGTGTCTGACGCATCGCTAGAGTACGCAACGAACTCATTTAGGCTACGATAGCCGTTATAAGCTGGAACCACGTTAGTGGCCTCAGTAACGCCAGCGTTCATATAATCTGGCTGGTCAGGTAGCCATTCACCAAACTGTATCATTGTGTCGCCCAAACCTCTGTGCCAACTGTTGCCGTTGCCCAAACCTCACTGCCTACAGTGACGTCAGACCAAATCTCTGTACCCGGTGATATAGCGCCCCATTCCTCGCCTAGACGCTTTGCTTCACATGAAACACTCATTCTAGGCTGTGCTGTACCCGGCATAGCGAATATACCATTAGCCGCGCCTGTTGTCGTTGCCGCTATTGATACAGCACTATGCACATTGAACACATAGTTAGAATCTGACGTGGCACTAATAGAAATCGCCTCAGACGCGCTGTCAGTGCGTATACGGGTAGACACGGTAGATTCTGTAACAGCAACGCTTACAGATGCGTCTACGGTTCTAACAGGTGTTATAACAGCGGCGTAACTAGCAGCACCTGTTACAGAGCCTTCCATCGGGCGAATACGATTGTTGTCTGCCGTTGCGGATGCGGAGATAGATACCGCTGCTGGCATTTCAATCGCAAACTGAACCTCTGCCGTTACAGTAATTGCAGCAGTAGCAGTGCCTTGAAAGTGCTTGACCTCTAGGTTCTCTAGCTGTTCAAGGGTGCCAAATGTGTCTAAGTCTTCAAGCGTACCCCAGTTGTCTAACTGCTCTAATGTTGGATTAGACCAGTCAACCTGAGTAAGCAGTAATGCGCTGTCCAGCGAATATGGAAGCGCATCAATGCTACTGGTAAAGTTGTCTAAACTGGGGGTGCCTGTAGCCATTAGCTACACCTATGCCGCTGTGATGTCTAAATCACCAGCAGAAATCTTTAGGATGTCACCTGTGTCAATCAGCTTCGCTGCGGTAAATGCACCGTGAATCAGCAAGTTCCCGGCTGATGAAGCGTCAAACAGCCCAAAGTGGCTCACTGTACCCCAGCTTGCTGTAGCCGCTGAGAACTCAATAGCCGCGCTGTTGTCAGCCGTGCCAGATGCCGCCGCATTGAATGTAGCCGCTACACGGGCATAACCGTTGCCAGAAAGCTCTGTGCCGCTGTTGTCATCGGCAAATGAACCTGTAGACAGGCCTACATATACAGCCGTAGGCATCGTATAAGCACCAGTGCTTAGAATGTGGTCGAGAATCTCATTCTCTAGGTAGTCAGACATTGCAGACATATTTTACTTCTCCGCTGTTGCGTTCTGCCGTAGATAGGCAGACTTAGTGGTTAATGGCCCTGTGCCGTAGTGTGAACGCTCTTCGTCCATCCGCACCTCATTTATAGCACGAGTAAACTTTTCGTCATACTGCGCGGCTCTTTGCTCGTCCAGCAAGTACACATAGGCTTCAGTCAACGCGCCATACAAATACACATCTGGTGAGCGTAGGAACAGCACAGGCGTTGTTGTAGCGGATAACGTGTCTACAGAACCAATATACACTATCTCCATAGTGTACGCGCTGTCAGGAACAGGCCGTACCTTCATTTCCTTACCGACTATGCTGTAGCCCTTTGGCTTGCCAAGACCATTGCTAGAGTATTCTGAATCTAACCCAGTGGGTGACATATAGTTCAACACCGTCAGTGGGCTGGTGTTCAACTTCACCTCACGCACCTCGCGCAAATCTGTCGGCAATGCAATGTATTCGTCACCAGCCGTCAATGTGGCTTGTGACCGCTTTTCCTGTTCGCGTGTTTCTAGCTCACGATTGATGCGAGCCTCTGCAAGCTGGATAAAGTCAGGTATCTGCGCGGTAAGGTCGCTACGAGCCAAAAAGTTGGCTATAGAGGTCTGCAAGTCTGCGTAAGATGTAATAGCCATTAGATGTTACCGCCGCCTGTTCTAAACGCCCGGTTCTCGTTGCTATTCAGCCACGCCTTCCAAGCCTTTGGGTTCTCGCTAGGTTTACCCAGCTTTTCTAGTAGGTGATGATACACTACATTCGGTATTTCTGCCACATGTTGCATATGACGCTGGGTGCCGCGCAAATTGCCGTAGCGCCAGTCGTCACTCATTTGCTTGTTAATCTTGAACAGATTGTCGAACTTCTGGGTAGTCTCAATGACAGTGGAACCGTCAGAGCCTTGGTTTAGATAAATCTCTTTGCCTGTAGCGGCATCTTTAGAAAGTAATCTTTTCATGTTTTTCCCTTAAAAGAAGAAGGGGCGGCGAACCGCCCCCTCTATGTTACTTAGGCACCTGACAAGTCGAAGATACCAGCGTGTGCTTTTGGAGCTTGTACTTTCAAAGCCCACTCAGTCACAATCTGGAATTTCTCAGCGTCACCTGTTGGCGCGATTTCGTTCTCAGCAAAGTTACGGCCATTGATGGTCGCAAGAGAAGCGAAGTCTGGGTCAATCAGGAAGATGCGGTCGTTGCCCATGAAGCGTGAAGGAGCTACTTCGATGGTGCCGAAGTCAGTCAAAAAGACTGATGTCGAACCAACGTAGGTAACTTCTTTAGCGGCTGTCATGTTGACATCGTTGCTAACCAAGTTGCCAGAAGCTGACAGGTCAGAGAAGTTTGCACGGTTAGTGGCCGATGCAACCATCATCTTCGGATTACCACCGTCTGTCCAAGCGTCTTGCATGCCGTCTTCGATGAGGGCAAGTGTCAACGCACGGGCAGTACCAGCAGTGATGGTGTCTGTACCTACGCCAGCGGCGAAAGTACCAGCGGCACCTACTGAACCGTTTGTAATCCAGCATGACAATGATGCTGATTTACGAGGGTCAGAACCACTACGAGCAACGTCTGTGTCACCGATAGCTTTTTCGATATCACGGCGAAGTTCCAATGATTTCAACACCTTCTGGTACGCTACTTCACGGTCGCGGCCAGCTTTTTCAACTGCATCAAGGGTCTTTGATACAGCTACTGCTTTGACCGAAATCTGGTGGTAGTTACCAAGACGGACGGTTGCTGTTGGAGCAACGATGCTAGCATCTGCGCCTTCCGTTGCGTAGTTGGTGGCACTTGCAGAAGCAAGTTCTTGTACTTGCCATTCAGTGAAGATGCCGTTTGAGGTTTCCTTCTTCAGTGCGCTGAAGATAGGTGTTTCATCGGGGTCAATCCGATAGATGACGTCAGCAAGCTGTTCGCGCTCACCAACGGCTGACGAGGTAGTGAATGTGGACATGATTCATCTCCTTCTAAGGTTAATTGCCCATCAAGTATGATACGGCGGCATCTACAGACCGTTCTTTATTCAAACGGTTCATAGACTGTTGCCGTGAACGACTAGCAACTTGCTTCTTTGTGCGTGGCTGTCCAGCTTTAGCCATCTTCGGAGCTTCTCTGGTGCGTTTCTTAGCATTGGGTTTCTTACGCTGTAGATTGTCCCACTGCATCGCTTTGTACAGAAGTTCCACAGCCCTAGCGTCTGTGGCCTGTGCAACTTCTTCTTCGCTAAACCCGATGTTACGAGCGTACTCAACTACTTGAAGACGCTCTTTATTCCGAACATCGTCATCCTTCCATTGAGGGATGCGATTTAGCATTTCAGACCGTTGCGCTCTAAGATGCTCGTGAAGCATCTGTTCACGTTCAGCGGCCTGTTGTTGAGCGACTGCCTGTCGCTCTTGCTCCACTTTTGAGAGGTTGGCTTTCCGGTTATCGTACTCTGCTCTAATGGCGTTGTACTCTTCAGCCGTCACCTCTCTTGCTAATGAGACCCAATCAGGTTCCTGAGGAATTGTCTGTTGAATCTGCTGTGCCAGCACATCAAGTTGCTGTGCGTAGTAATCACGAGCTTGCTTTGCTTGCGCGGCTTCTTGTTCAACAGCCTTGCGTTGCTCCGCAATTTCCATACTACGCTTAGTAAAAGCCTGTTGCCTCTGATAACCTTGTAGGGCTTCGTCAAGGCTGACCTCTATCTCTTCACCGTCTACTTTGACTGTGTAGAGACGCTCTTGAGGTTCCTCTTCTCCGTCCTCGTAGTCATCGTCTTCATCAGACCCTTCAGCATCATAAGCATCATCCTCGTCATCCTCGTAAGATTCAGCCTCAAGCTGAGTGTCTTCTTCGGTAATGTCGGCCTCTGCCTCCACTGGTTCGGAAGCTACTGCTTCCTGCCGCTCTTCTACAACCGTATCCTCTTCGGGGGTATTTAGAAGGCTAATTGCATCATTAATTGAAATAGCTCCGGTTCCGTTAGGATTGTCGGACATAATTATTTCCTTTTCTCAAATTGTTGACGTTTTTGCAACTCATCTAGCGAAACTTTTGCCATTTTGCCGTCTTCAACGACCTTATGGATGTATCCTTTCAATGCTTCTAAGTTCTGGCACAGCATATACAGACGCTCTCTGGCCTCTGTGTCTCCTAATGCGCTCTGCTTCCAAGCATTTGTAAATTCTGTCTCTAAATACTCAAAACTCTCTATGAATATTTCGTTCCGTAAAACGGCTTTGGCTTTTTCAGCCCTCGCCATCTGTTCCCTTGCTTTTCCTTCGTTCAAATCTAATCTCCACCTTCAGACAAAACTGCTACATTGCCGTAATCATCAATATACTTACTGCCGCCTTCCCACGTCCATTTTAAACGACTGTCTTGCGGATTTACACGCCGTTCAGCCTCGCTTTGTGGGTCTAAAACGTGATAATAATATTCTTGTTGTGGCGTTAGTCTGCGGCGCTGTTGTGCGGCTTGTTGCTGTCGCCGTTTCTCTTCTTCGCGCGCGGCTTCTTCTTCTGCCATTCTTTGCAAGTAATCAGGCGTAACATTAGTAGCCTTATAATCGCCGCCGGGAGCGCCAGAAAAACCACCAAGTAGAGACATATCAGATATATCGTAATCATCTGAAAAATAACTAGGTACAGTGCCAACGGGCAACCTATAAGCTAAATTCATAGCTTCAAAGTTAAATGGCTCAAACAAAGTGCCAGCTAGATTTGGCGCAATATCAAGCAACCCCTTGCGTCCGTAAACTTGCGGTGCGTTCGGGTCTGATATTTGTTGCAAGTATCGCTCTTGAGGTGTGTACACTTGCCTTACAGGGCTAATACCTCCGTATCCCATAATAATCTCCTACGATAAAAGTGCATAACCCTGAAGGTTATATGGGTCTTGGAAGATGCCAGCGCGTGTACCCGCACCGCGCCGATAAGCTAGGTTGGCGGCTTCAAAGTCCTGTGGTGTTCCGAAACCAGTTCCGTATTGTCCAGCAAACTCTGGCAAGCCAGTAGGCGCTACATCAAGTAACCCCATCCGTGCATATGTGCCGGGTTCATATGTGAAACCGTCACCGCCTACTGTATCTCCAACATTTGCTAGTGGGGCGTCAATGCGACATGCGTTGATGTCACCGTCAAATGTATAGCCACTAGGACACTCTTCTTGACCCGTGACTGGGTTTGTCTGTGTTGGTACTATTTCTGGCCCACCGCCGCCCATATCTGACCCAGCACCCATATCGCCCCAGCCTGTTGTTACAAAGCCTTTTGTCGGCAACCCTAAAGTACCAAATGCGGCAGACAACATACCGGGCGGCATACTTTGCTCTGCTTGAAAAGATGAAAAAACGCCCGGATACCCCGGTGGTGCCGGAGTAAACCCACGCATATTCTTACCCTTTGCGTAAGCATCTAAAGCGGCCCTATCCACCCAGCCTAATTGTTTAGCCATCATAATATCTGTTATTGCTTTGGCTGTTTTTACGTCAAAGCCACGTTCACTAGATGGCGCACGACCAACAGCCGCTATCTCTCCCGGTGTTGGCGCAGTAGTTCTGCCAGCAAATGCAGGGGTTCCATATCTTGCCTGACTTTCTCCGGGTGACATTCCGCCGCCGCCTCTTACTCCGCCTCTTCCAGCCTCGCCAAACGCACCAGCGCCGCCTGACATGCTGGATTCGCCGCGAGGGTCACCACCACCGCGTCCACCGGGGCTATCACCACCGGAAGCACCATTTGCATCACTATCGGAGCCAGCACTACCACCCATATCTCCGGGGCCAGTTCTATACGCCGGAATACCCATTGGCCCCGGTTCGCCAGAGCCGCCATTGTCCATAAGCAACTGTGCTTCATCTGGCGTGATGTAGGCTAGTAAGTGGTCTTGACCGCGAATCTCTACACGGCGTGGTGGGTTCTGGTTTTTCATCTTCTTGGCCATTTTACACTCGCGGTAGGTTGGTTGAGATTTGTGCGTCTGTCACAGCTTTCGCCATACGCAACTCAGCTTCTGCTTGCAACTCCTGACGGCGTAGTTCCATCTCCATCGTCATGCGCTCACGCTCTAGCTGAATATCGGCTTGCATCTTCTCACGCTTCAGCGCCAGTTCTGCTTCCATCTGCTGTTGCTTCATAGCAATAGCTGGGTCAGGCTGTGGCGGTTGTTGAGCTTGTTGCTGTTGCATCATCTGTATTTGCTGTGGGTTGTTAAAGAACATGTCAGCGTCCTTGAAGCCACCAATCTCAGCAATGCTACGCAATGTGTTCACATATTGAGACATAGTCACAACAGGGTTGCTTGGCCCTAACTGCATCAGAATCTGCTCTTGCTTTGCGGCAATCTGCGTCAGGAACGCAATCTTCTGCTCATCATCAGCCGTGCCAAGCCCCACCTGCACAACAACGTCAAACTCACTGTTCCATTCACGCGGGTCAATCGGCACAAAGTTATTACGCAGACGCACAATGCGCGGCTTGTTGTCGTACTTAGTCACCAAGTGCAAGATGCCCTTAAACAGCGATTTAACGCCTGTTTCAGCCATTGTCCGTGCGTAGCTTTCCAGCTTTACCTGTGCGCCACGAACTGTCGCGCTAATGGCGCTGGCTGTCGTTGACTGCAACGCATTTGCATCTAAGCCCTGTGAGGCCTTGCTCATGCCTGTACGCTGTTCCTTGATGTTGTCGAGATAATCCATCAAAGGTCGCACTTCGCCGCCTACAGGGGTGCCTGTAATGGCTTGCACCATACCGGGCTGGCGAGCGCGAATGATACCGCCAGCAGTACCCTCAAGCAAATCATCCAGATTCACCTGACCTTCAACAGCTACCATCCGTGGCAGTGTGCTGGTGTATACGCTGTCCAGATACTGACGCATCAGTGTTGATTTAATGACCTGCAAATCTTCAGTCATGTCGTAGATGCTACGGCCAATCATGCGGTGTGGCATCAAGATAGGTGACACCACTGCAAACGGAACGTGGTCGAATGGCTCGTTATGCAAAATGTGAGTGCCTTCATTGCCAATGGCGCAAATCCGGCGGCGTTCAGCAATGCCGTCACCGTCATAGTCAACTTTCATAATGCACTCGTAGTACACGACCTCGCGCAATGTCGGGTCAGCCGCGTCAGTGCCTGTATTTGCTTCTAGGTCTTGGAAACGATTGGTACGCTCTTCGTCAGTGTCCAAATCAAACGTGCCAGCATATGCCTCGACCTCTTCACGGTCATAGCCCATAGCCACCAAGTCAGATACCGTCATAGTTGTTCTATGCGCGACAAAGTGTGCATCTTCTAAGCTGGTTGCCCGGCGGTTCACCAAGAACTCTTCCGGCGGTACGTTTATGACTTTAATCTTGCCTTTACGCTCCGTAACACGCACAGACAAATCATACGAACTTTCAAGAGGCACCACCGTTCCGTCATCTTCCATGTACGAATTAAGAATGGTTTCTTGCTGTTCAACCACTTTGATGTCTGGGTTAGCAAGTAAGACAGCCAGTTCATCTTCAGTAAGCCCGTTATACTCTTCTTCAGTAACACTCTCTTCTTCCTCATAGAAATACTTGACCACGCCCAGCCGGAAAAGCAGAGCGTCCTTAAACCAGTTGTAGAGAATCTTGTAGCCTTCATTGTCGTGATTGATGATGTAGTTCACATAATCACTGACTTGCTCCGCACGTTCTACATCCTCTGCCGTGCGTGGGCTGAAACGTACATATTTGTCATTTGCCGTGAAGACGCGCATCAGGTTCGGCATAATAGCTTCGACCGTGTCTGCGACCTCTGTGCTAACTACTGAAGAACGACCCTCTACTTCGTTGCCAAATGGCTCACCAAGGTAGAAATCCATAGCGCGGATGCGCTCTTGAGAAAACTCGCTGTCGAAGTGATTAAGCGCGTCAGTAATCTCCGAAGAAATAATGCTATTAAGTCTGTATTCATCCATTTTTGGCATTAGCTTTTTCCTTCGGCTTCGATTGCCCATACATGCAAGTACCTGCCGCCTTGCACATCTTCTTAGCTACGCACCCCTTACAGGTGCCAAACTCAACCGCTTTTGCAGCGTCTACCACCGCAGATGCGGAAATGGAAGCCGTTACTTGCGCTTGGGCTTCCTTGCTTAGTTCCAATGGCCTACGGCGTGAGCCTCTAGGCCGCATCATAACTCTCGTATACATCAGTCGCTTGCGAACTTACCTGTTTGCTGATTAGCAACTCTACGAACTGGACTGCGCTTTGGCATCTTCCCCGGCATGTCACGAATGGTGGTAGACGGGCCAGTGCTTTCAGTGTTCATAGCGTGGCTAGGATTTGCATATATAGGCTTGCTTTTAGGCATTTTCATTGCTTTGTGGCTTTCTTCTTAGAGGTTTTACGCATTGGGCCAGTCATGCCGATGCCGCCAGTAGTCTTCACAGGCACAGGTGTAGGCTCTGGCATAATAACAGGCTCTGCACCAATTTTATAGACTATACAACGCTGTTGAGGTTCGCAGCGCCGTGGGAATGGGCAACCGTCACAAATCTTCATGCTATTTCCTTTTCTTCTTTGCTTTTCGTGCCGTAGATAAGGCAATAGCCACAGCTTGTTTCTGTGGCTTTCCGGCTTTCATCTCAGTGCGAATATTCTGCGAGATGGTTTTCTTGCTGTAACCTTTTTTCAGCGGCATTACTTTTTCCTCTTTTTGCCACTAGCTGTAACAGACCAACTAACTCTTTTAGGCCCAGTTTTTTTCTTAGCCTCTTGTTTGCTTATACGCCCAGCCACCTTAGATGGTCTACAGGCTGGGTATCCACGTTTCTCACCTTTTTGGCGTCCACAAGGCTCCCCGGTCTTTACGTCAACCCATTTATCCTTGAACCATTTACCAAGTCCGGCCTGTGCTGGCATTATGACTTCCTTACACGATTATCTGAGCCACCCCACTTACCGCCTTTATCTTTGTACCATTTAGCCGCATAAGCATTAGCGTAAGCCGAAGGATAAACTTTGTACTTACGCTTTGCCGCTGCTTTAGCCTTTGACCAAAGGGTTGGGTCTTTTGGTGTTGAATTGCCGGGCATTACTTACCGTAACCTTTTCCTTTTTTCTTTCCGTATCCCATTACTTTCTCTTTCTGGCCTTTTTCTTGGCCGTTTCTGATAGTTCAGCGAAATGATACAGTTTCTTTGAAGATGCTGTATGTTTTGCACCGCTGTGCAAAGAGCCGTCTGACATTTTGTGCATACCGCCGGAATGTTTACTACCATCCCGAAAATAGTGTGGAACACCCTTGGCCATTATTTGCGACTGGCATACTTGCCACATGCTGTGCCTTTTTTGCCACCTTTCTTGCCAAGTTGCTCTTTCATGCCTTTAGCTGTTTTGGTTCCGTGCATGATTACCTCACCTGCTGCTGTATTTGCCAGTTTGTGAATTGTTGTATGGCTTCTTGCCGCTGAACGCTTTTTGACGTGATTTGAACTGGTCTGCGATAGATTCAATTACAGGGTTCAAATATGTCCCATAAAAGCTAGTATCTGTCGGTGTTACGCGCTGCTTTTTGTACTTAGATGCCATTACTCAATCCTCAAGTTGCCATCTTCTAGGCTGATTCTGCTGGCTATCTTAGCAGATTTATGCACCGCTAGGAAGTTGCCACCAAACGGATAATATTCATAGCCCATAGATGACAAGCGGTTTTCCATTTGCTCTTTGTTAATCTTGATAATCTCAATCAGCATAATAGGCTTGTGTTTCTGTATGGTTTTTGCTGCACCGTCAAGCGCCTCAAATTCCATACCTTCTACATCAATTTTAATAAAATCAACACGTTGCACTGGTAACTTATCAAGCATAATCTGCTCTACCTGTGCCATTGCATTGAGGTCTTGGCCGATGTTTTCGCTCTTGGCGTGTTGCTTGATTTCCATAGAGCCAAATGTGCCGGGCTGAAAATAATTTGGCTTTGGAATGTCGATGATGTCGTTTTTATCGCCAACCGCAGAATTGTACGCTGTGACATTGAAGCAATTATTAATCGCAATGTTGCCACAAAGCGCGTAGTACACGCTCTCTTGCGGCTCAAATGCAACTACAGTGCCTTGATTGTGCAGCATCTTGCCCCACTCAATCGTATGCACACCGATGTTAGCGCCGCAATCAATAGCCACTACGCCGGGGCCATTGTCATTGAGACAGGCTTGCAACAGAAACTTGCACAGCCCGACTTCAGTCATGTCGTACTGGCCTGTATTCAGCAACTGAAAGCCAACACCGTATCCGTGCTGGTCATCAATCATCTTGTAGTCGAACCGATTTACAATCATAGAGCCGTGGTCGGTACTCACCACGCTATAGGCTTGTGGCCTCATAAAATCACCATTTCACTTTGTCTGCCCAATAAGCGGCTGACATTTTCCCTTTAGATATATTCTGAGCGTGTCTAGCTTTGAATGATTTGCGCCGCGCCTTCTCAGACGCAGTTTGCGGATTTTTGCCAGCACCAGACACCCCTTGCTGACCAAAACGAATTGTCTTTACCTGATTGCCTTCTTTGGCCACGACAACGTGGCTTTTCTTCGGATGATTTGGTGTGCGCTTTGGCTTGTTATAGCCGGACACACCAGCACGTTCTAACCGTGGGTCTTTAGGCATCGTACTCAACCTCTTGCACTCGTGCGCTCTCAAACATCTCTTCAATCTCTTCTGATGTCATGCCAGCCCGTAATCCAGCACTAACCGCCATTGTCATACAGGCATCCATGACGTGTTGCCACTTTGCGTCAGAAGTCACGATAAGTCCAGCGGTGTGCATTTCCATCATTATCACGATGGCATCGACCATCTCGTGATATTCTTCTTGGCTTTCCTCTAGCTCAACGTCAACTTCCAAATTGCGCTTCGGGAACTTCAGAATATTGTCAGTCATACAACCCATCCTGTGTTTGGTTTCAGACTACGCTTGCTACTATAGCCTCTTGAATAGCCGCCAGCAATGGCACCACTCTCTGCAAAGCTAAGAACAAACGCATCAGCTACGTCTGGGCTTCGCTGACCGCGCCGCTTCATCTCATCCTTGCTCTCGACCTTGAGCTTACCATTAGACAGATACTTGTACCTAATGCCAGTAATTTCCTGTATCAACGCCGCGTCATTCGGTATCTTGCAATCTCTTGCCTCAAACCATTCACGAGCGTTCCAGAACAATTCATCTCTAAGCCTGTTGAACCTGTCCTTCAAACTGGCTGTCTCTGACACCGAAATTGCAACGGCTGGTAAATCCAACTCACGCAACCTGTCAGCCAAGCCAGCACCAATGCCAATAGCATCAATAAATATGCTTTGAGGGCGTAACCTGTAGGTGCAAGCCTCGTACTCTGAAAGCACAATACCAGCCATTTCCATCAAATCACGGCCCTGATACGTCTTAATCGGCTCTAACAGCACATTGCCCTGACGCTTGGCTATGGCGCTTCTATCGCCGCCAAATCTGGCAACGTCCACGCCCCAACTTACAGGTGCCGTGGGTGACGATTCAACATCTCTCTTAGTCGCCTCTTCCACAAGATGTAGCGGTAATAAGACATCATCTGATTGCGTAGGGAACTGACCCAGCACACGAACCCTGTATACGTTACTTTCTTCACCGTATTTCTCTTTCATGCTTTCCAAGAACTGCTCTGAAACAGTCGTGGCATCGTGACAACTGACAGTCATCGTATGCCAACGGTGACGCTGGCTATGATGGCTCTCAAAGAAAAAACCCTCAGAACGTGTTGGGTTTCCGCACATCACAGTCTTCGCGCCCGGTGTTGACATTGCGCCCTCACCGACTTGGAACACAACGTCAGGAATACCTGACGCTTCTTCGCATAAAAACAACATATTTTCTGAGTGGAAACCTTGTAAGGCTTCTGGGTTCTCGCGTCTACTGGTTCTTGCAACGGCAAAACTATCTGACGCACCCTTCAAGCTAATCTTGTCGCTCTTGAACTCTAGCAACTGTTTGAAACCTTCGGGCAACTGCCGCGCCCACTTGTCTATCTCCGTCCACAACACATCGCTCAACTGATGCGCCGTGTTTGCCGTGACAGCAACTTTGCACGGATAATGCGTTATCAGCCACCACAACACGAGCCAGCTTTGGAAGGCAGTCTTACCGACACCGTGGCCAGATGCAATGCTAACCCTGTCATTGTTAGCCACTGCCCTTAATGCTTCGGCTTGCCACGGCTGGGGTGTCACCTTCAAAATGCTTTCAACGAACAACACCGGGTCGTTGTGAAGCTGGACAAGCAGGTCGGTGTTTTCAGTCTTCTGCATCTAGGAATATCTCCAAGTCGTGCCGCACACGGTGCAAAACACCTTGCCAGTCCATCATTTTGCTCTGGAAGTAGCAGTCAACGCTGTTATACAGCCGTGACCGCTTCTCATACGGCCACCAACGCCAACACGCATCATACCGTGACAGCATCCAAGTTGGAACGCCAAGGCCACCAGCCAAGTGGCACAATGCCGTGTCAACTGTAATGACCAAATCAAGATTGCTTATAAGCGCGGCTTGCTCATCAAAGTCACCAATGGCACAGCTAAAATCAATCGCGTTGGGCAATCCCCACTCTCGCGTCAGGTTCACCACATGACAATCTAGGCCATCGAACAGGCTAACAACGTCCTGTGCCGTCATTGACCGCCGCTTATCAATCACAAACGCACCAATGTCATTCGGCCTAAAGCCACCTGACCAGCAAATGCCAATACGCGGCTTACCCTTCGGCAACTGTGCGCCAAGCTCTGCAATCATGTCGTTATCTGCCGTCAGGTACGCCTCACCGCCAAGGTCATCCCATTCACCAGCAAACATCTCAAGCAAGTCCATCGTCCATAAATGGTGCGTATAATCCGTGTCACCCTCTTTATGAATCTTTGCGAGATTGGAACGACTTATCAACGATTCCAACGGTCTAGGGCAAACAAGTGTGACATCAGCGCCCATCTCTTTGAGCCGTGGCAACCATCTTGCCGCCATAATCGTGTCGCCCATACCTTGCTCGTGACGGACAATAACCTTTGCTTCGCCGCCCTCATAACGGGGTAACGGCGCTTTATCACGCAAAAATAACTGCTTTCTAGCACCATAATGTTTGATACCATTCTTGAAATCACCATTCTGCATATGCGCCAGCGACAGCAAGTGCTGGGTTGCAACTTCGTCTTTTTTTAGCTTGTAAGCAGTTTTAGCAGATTCCAGCGCCTCTTCCCAGCGTCCCAAATCAAGCAACAATGTCGCCATATTGTGATGGCTACGGTGGTCATTCGGCTTGCAACGGATAGCTTCGGTAAGCATGTCTTCAGCTTGCTTGTAACGCATACGCTCTCGTAGCAAATTACCAAGATTTGCCAGTACAGGCACAGACTTCGGGTCAAGTTCCAACGCACCGCGCCAGACACGCTCTGCATAATCTTCCTTGTTCAGCTTATAAAGGCAGTAACCAAGC
>Ga0222719_10000569_pt1 | contig 36589 bp, 32 predicted proteins | sample C33_34DmetaG_FD_165039 | JGI IMG/M metagenome (GOLD analysis project Ga0222719, IMG submission 165039) | Estuarine water microbial communities from San Francisco Bay, California, United States - C33_34D | ecosystem: Environmental > Aquatic > Marine > Unclassified | place: USA: California... | reverse complement strand
ACGAGCGTAAAATCAAACTAAATAAGTTATAATTAGCTCAGGTCAAATGGTTTGCCCTTACCTGAAAAACAAGGGGTCGGCAGTTCGATTCTGCCTCTGGCCACCACTAGCTATAGCGTTTTTTCTAATTAGTTTTCTACAATATCAAAACTGCGGCAGAAACTGTGGCATAAAACTACAATTATCAATATGAAAAAAGTTTTACTTATATTATTACTTTTGATTGTTGCTTGTGGAGGTTCTAATGAGGAAACTGTTGTTGAAGATACTACGACTACTACTGTCCAAGACACCACAACTACAACAATTCCTCCTGTGCCTACTATTAGTTTCGACATCATAGAAAATTACAACTTAAAACTCACTGAGGAATTATGTCTTGGCTCTGAAAACATTGATACAGTATCTGAATCTTGTTTGAAACAATACAGAGAAGATTTAGAGTGGTTAACAAGATACAATGACCAAATTCAAGAGTATGTAAAAGAGCTCAACCAATATTTTGAAAAATACCCTGAACAGTTAACTGAAGAATATACAACCTATCTCTCTTTTGTAGAAAATGAATATAGTGCAGTATTTACAGACTATGAAATAGTTTCAGACAAATACATAGAGAGATTTGGTGGATTGCCAGTTATATCTAACTTATTAGCAACAAGTGAGCTTTGGAATGAATGTCCTGCTACATTTGATATTTCAACATCTGAAAATCTAAAAAGTGGATACTTGACTTTTAAGAATATAAATGGAGAGATTTTAACATTTACTGTTAAACCAAACAAAATTCTAAATTTAAATCTAAACACTCAAGGAGGTACTTTTTATTTTCATAGTGGGACAGTATTGAACTATTTGGATGAGAGCTTTGAAATTACAGAAATTAACAATAAAAATTTTTTTGTTAATCATTGGGGTCCTATTGTCCAGAAAGTGAATATTTTAAGTTCAGATGAAAATTCTGTAACGATTGAATTCATATGGGAAGATGGAGTGTTAAAAATGGAGGCAATTTCTGTTTTATTTGAAAGACAAGGGTTAAACGAAGAAAGATTTCAAGTTTTGGCTGCAACATTGTATGGTAAATCAAAAAGCAATTACGATTCTTATTGGTTCAATTGGGGAACATATATCACTGAAGAACCAAATAGAATTGTATACAAACATCCATTTAAATCTTTTAACGGAATTGACTTGGATTCAAATCCATTTTACATTTATCACATTTTGGATTTTGCTGCAGATACTGGAGGTGGAAATTTTGATATCTACAAACCACAGCAAAATAAAAGAGATATGAATATTACTAGAAAAGTTGGATGTAACGGAGAAAGCAGCGTTAAAACTTTTAGAGATAATGCTATTGACCCTTTAGATTTTTCTGACTTAGTTTTTAATAGATAATTAAAAATGAAGAAAAAAATAATAGAAACTTAGGAAGTTCTACCAAAACCAACCCTCGCTCATATCTTTACTTACCATTCATTACTGCTCAACAATCTCATATAGTCTTATTGAGTATGTTGAGTATGTTGAGTATCTTGAATATGTTGAATAACTTCATCAAAAATTCCGATAATTCCGACTATAAAAAAGGAAAAACTTTGACCAATCTTTGACACGCTCACTTTTGAAGTCTCTTTTAATCTACGCTAACTGCGATATATTGGCTCTGTATAACGAGCGTATATTCAAACAGAATAAGTTATAATCAACTAAGGTCAAATGGTTAGCCCATATCTGAAAAACAAGGGGTCGGCAGTTCGATTCTGCCTCTGGCCAGAAAGGAAAAATTTTATTAAAGATAAAATAAAGTATTGGTACAGAAAATATGTATCAGAAGAATTAAGAATATTTATTAGAAAATCAATTCCTTTTTGGGTACAGTTAAGATACTTCTATTTTCAAACCAAAAAATTTGAATTTGATACTCAAGGTCATGGGGAAGCAAAAAAACTATTAGAAATATGTGCTGATTTAAACATAAGTACTGGATATTATGTTGACATAGGTGCATCCGACGGATACTCCTCTTCAGCTACTTTTCCATTTGCAAGAAACAAAAATTTTTCTGGCCTTTCTATTGAATTAGATGATAAAAAATTTAAAAAAATGCAATTTATTTATAAAGATTTTAAGAATGTACATTTATCTAAATCAAAAGTAACTCCTTTAAATGTATTAGATTTACTAAACGAGTTTAATGTGCCAAAAAATTTTGATGTTTTGAATTTGGACATTGATTCCTACGACCTTTTTGTAATAAAAAAACTTTTAGAATCTTTTCAACCAAAAATAGTTTCAATGGAAATAAATGAAAAAATTCCAGTGCCAATTTACTTTACTGTGAATTTTGATGAAAACCATTATTGGAAGGGCGATAGTTTTTATGGATGTTCCTTGCAAGCAGCGTATGAAGAACTAAATAAATTTGATTACAAACTTTATACCGTCATGTATAACAATGCGATTTTTATTCCGAATAATATGAATGTTAACTTTCCAAATCTCACTCTTAAAGAATTCTATCAAAGGGGATACATAAATAAATTGGATAGAAAAGAAAAGTTTTCCTATAACAGGGATTTTGATATTCTTTTAGAAATGAATTCTGAAGAAGCAATAAAGTTAATCAATAATATTTTTCATGATTACCGAGGCAAGTTTCAACTTGAATCAAGGATTTAGTTAAAACATAGCTTACTTTAAAAGATTTTTAAGAGTCTAGCAGGAGATTAAGCTGTTTAATTGTGATTTAATTACTTCTAACTGGTGAACTAATAACTATTAAGCAGAGACATTAAATAAGGTTTGACAATTTATCAGCCCTACTTTTATTTCTTTAAAATACTTTTTTGAAGTTCTGAAGTTAAGAATTCTAATCCTTCAAAAGTTAAATGATTGTCGTCTGTGTAAAAAAGAATATTTTCTGTAGAGGCTACACATTTATCAGGTATAAAGGAGTCACAAAAGAAAGTTTCTGAGTTAATTCTTATTACATTTCCTCCATCTACTTTACTCAAAAAAGTTTTGGTATCGTAAACGTAATTTTTCCAATCTTCATATTCAATAGTGATAGGAGTTCCCCATTGTTTATATTTATAAATATATGCTTTTGCTATTGGGAAATTATAGGTAGGTACTGGATCAAATATTATCAACTTTTTTGAAGATTCTTTTAATTTTAATAACCTGTACTCTATTTCTTCGATATAATCACAATCTTCACAATGTTGATCTATAAATCCTTTTTCTACGGAAAGCCACTTATCAAATCTTCCAATTAGCACGACAATATCAGTTTCTGGATTTAATAAATTTAAAAAATTTTCATAATAACTTCTCTCACAGGCACCAACGAATCCATTATTATCATGCTGGCCAGAAAGAATGCACCTACCAGTAGAACTGTTGAAAATTGCTAAATTGTAAGCATTGCTTAAATCAATAGCTTCTCTTAAAACTGAAACTGAAAAAGTGTTTGCATGTGAATCGCCAATTATAAATATAGTTTTATCATTACCCTCATTCATATATAAACACAGTTCCCTATTTGCCTCAGAGATAAAACTACAGCTATAGGTCTTCCAGTTTCTAAGATTTTCATCAGTGTTATCGGGGTAGTAGTTGTAATTTAATGAATATTCAAAAACATTATCTGGAACATGACTATATCTTTGTCTGAATCCACTTGTGTATAATGTAGAAATATAAAAAATGGTTAATAAAAATGTAACTGTTACTAAAAATTTTATTGTTTTCCTAATATCATTTAAAAAATATAGCTCTACATATTTCCAAGAAAAATATGATAATAAAACTAACACTACTAAGAGAATCCAGGATTCTACTGAGTTACCCTCTAAGAAGTTGCGTTCTTTGTAGACTTTGTAAAAGCTAAAAAGTGGCTGATGAAGAAGGTACATTGAATAAGAAATAAAACCAATATATAAAATTTGTTTATTTTCAAATATTTTTCTTAAAAACTTATCCTCTGTTGATAAAAGAAATAAAACTACACCGAATAGAGCTGAGATTCTGGGCTCAATTGAGTTTATTAAGTTATCATCAAAGTGAAATATGCTTGTAAAAATTAAAATTAGTCCTATATATTTAAAAATTCTACTCTTAAAGGTTACATTGATACACATCAGCAAGACACCCGTTAAAAGTTCCCAAAATCTAAATTGAAGAAGGTAGAATTTTTCATAACCTTCAGTAGAAGAGTTCAAGAAAATAGAAATTATAAAAAGAATTAAAAATATAATAAACACTTTGTTCTTGAACTTCTTATAAAAGATAAGGAAAATAATTGGAAAAATAATATAAAATTGTTCTTCAATAGCTAGGCTCCAAGTATGAATCAAGGGCATCAACTTTGCTGGTTCAGAATTATAAAAATCTAGATTATTAAAAAAAACATTTGAATAGAAAAACATTGAAGAGAGAAGTGATTTAGAAAATTCTATTAATGCTTTTGGAGTTAATAAAATATATCCAATAAGAGTAGATATAAGTAAAGTTGAATATAAAGCAGGTAAAATCCTTCTAATTCTTTTACTATAAAAGGATTTTAAACTAAATTTATTTTTATTTAAGTCAGATAAAATCAAATTAGAAATCAAATAACCAGAAATAACAAAGAAAATATCAACTCCAAGCCAGCCGCCTTTAAACCACTGAAAGTCAGCATGATAAAAAACTACAGCAAGAACTGATATAGCTCGAAGGAAATTAATATCATTTCTGTAACGGATTCTCTCAATGTTTGTAATATCGACAAAGATATTTAGTATTTTAATATAGACTCCATAATCACTATTATTAAAATTAGTACATAAAATTCATTTAATCCTCAATTAACTAAAAACCCTAGTAATTTTTGATCAGTTCTTGTGTTTTTCTAAAATAAGTTTCCATTAGAAGAAATATTTCTGACATTTTTTATTATATTCAATCTTTAGGTCAGTAATTATGTAATGTTATATTGTGAGAAAAATTTTAAAACGGCATGATATCTAATTTCAAAACTTTCATTTCAGATTTAAAAGTTGTGTCTAAGCTCACAAGAACTGGAAATAAAAAAATAAGCATAGGAACATTAGCCATAGTTTTAAACCTCCTAATATTTTCTGATATATTAATTATTCTTTTTTTTACAAAACTTTTTTCAGATGAAATTGGCATTACAAATCCTTACATAGACTCTATATTGTCACTGGATATCTTATTCCCAGTAGCAGTTTTTTTTAGATTTTTTCTAAACTATATTCAGGTTTGGTTAACTACAAAATTACAATTAGATATTGAAAATAATTTAAGAATACACTTACTTGGAGAAATATTTAAAAAAGGAAATTATTCAATTTCAGACGCATATTTTTATGTAAATACAATTTCTAAACAAGTAGGTTACTTTTATTCAACTTTAGCGCTATTTTTAGGCAGTTTATTACAAATACTTATTTTTACAATTTATTTAATTTTCACTAACCCAGTTGTTGTCATGTATTTTGGACTTGGTGCTGCATTACTAAGCGTACCAACAGTATTGCTGACTAAAATCGGAAGAAAACATGCCCATGAAGCATATTTGTCTTTAGAACAATCTAGTAAAGGTGTTGAAAAAGTATTAGATAATCTATTTTTGATAAAAATTGTCAATCATGTATCAAAAGAAATTGCTACATATAAGTCAATACTCGATGGTTATAGTAAATCCAGATTTAATGAAATTAAGGCAGGTACAATTAGTGCTCTCCTCCCAAATTTCTTCACGGTTTTTGGACTTTCGATAATACTTATTTTTTTCAACGGACTTAAATATGTTACGTTTGATTTCATTGGAATACTTCTCAGACTTTTTCAGTCTCTGGGTATTTTTAATAAGAACATACATATACTCACTGCATTTCACATTTATATTGAAAAACTGTTTGAAATTGAATTGAATAGAGGTATGGAGAATTCTAAAAATTATGTAATAGACAAAAATCAAACTAACCAAGATCTTGCTGTCAAACTTCAAAATGTAGATTTTAGATATTTCAATTCAAAAGAGGATACTTTTACTAGCCTCAACTTAAATATTTCTAAAAACAAACACACTATCATAACTGGTCCAAATGGATCAGGAAAAAGTACATTACTAGGTTTAATTTCAGGTGTACTATATCCAACCAAGGGGGTAGTAAACGTTACTTCGGATAAATTTGGATATGTTAGTGCCAACCCCATGATTCTCAATAGTTCTCTTAGAGATAATCTAACTTATGGTAATGAAAAAAAGATCAGTGATGGAGAATTAGTAAAATTTCTTAAATTGTTTAAGGTCTTTGAAAAAGAAGATAGATATGATCTTGAAAGCAATGTTTCAAATAAAAGCCTTTCTTCCGGGCAGATGCAAAAAATTGCATATATAAGGACAATTATTAGCGGCATTGATATTCTTATACTTGATGAATCAACTGCTAATTTAGATCTAGAATCTAAAAAAGTAATTTATAAAATAATTGATGAATTAGATATTACAATTATCAACTCAACACACAACCCTGATGAGTTGATAAGTTATGATAATCATATAGAAATTGAAAAATTTCTACCGAAGAATCTTTAATAAATGAATAAAGAGATTTTATCATTAGATTCTTTTAAATATCAGTATTCAAAACTCAAAAGAAGAGTTGAAATTTTCTTAACAAAATTTATTACTTTTACCTACAAACAAAAGCTTCCTGAAGAAATAATATCAATTATGAAAAAAAATCGAAATTATCTATTGAGTGTTGAAGAGTACTTGCCTTTTAGTGAATATGATTATAAACAAAATAATTATGGAATTCAAAATTATATATTTCATAAACTAAATGAAGAAATTGAGCTTTTCCCGACCTACACAGACATTCTTACTCTATTGATAAAAGAGCTTAATCAAGATAGATTAATTTATTTAGAAATTGGAACATCAGTTTTTAAAAACTTCCAACAAATTGAAAATAATGTTGAAAATGCAACGCTATATGGATATGACATTAATGAGCTCATTCAATCTATTAAAAATAAATACAAATTAGAACAAAAGAAAAATATCAACACAAACAAAAAATATTATCATTCAAAAGGACGAAATGAAATTTACTATTTTAAAGATGATGTTCTGAGTAAAGATGGTGCACAGAATTTCAAATCAATGTTACATGAAAAAATTAATGTTGTTTTTTCTGACGCTCTTCACACAGAAGAGGGTATTTTAAGTGAATACAACAATATTATAAAGGGAAATTTATCAAATAACTTTTTAATTCTTTTTGATGACTTAAACCTTTTTACTGTCGAAAAAGGAGTTGATAAAGTTTATAAAGAACTTCAAACTAATAATCCAAAAATCAAATACTTTTCTTTTTGGACTTATGGCTGGATTGGACAATACGAAAAGCTTCATAAAATAGGTATAATCACTACATTCGATATAGATGCATTTTTCAAAACAAAAAAATTAAAACTTCCTTTATTTAAAGAGGTTGGTTTTAAGTTACCAGTTAAGTAAACTTTTCACCCGATGTGATTTTAAAGTTAAGTTTAGAAGAATTTAATAAATAATAATTAATATTTTTCAACTACAAAACTAATTATTAATATATAAGACGGCACTCCACATAATTGGTCTGAAAAAATTATAATTATAAACTAACTTGAAGCAACTACTTAAAGTCCATTAAATTACTAATTGCAAATAATTGTAATATATTGGAATTTTAGTTTATGAAAAAAGAGATACTCTTATTTATGTATTTGGTATACAGAAACGAAGTTGAGATGATACCAAAATTTTCTAAACGGCAATTCTTTTCTTTGAATTTTGAAATCTTGAAAAACATCATGGATTAAAAAATTTAATCGAGTGAAGTATGTTAAGTGCTCCCTGTATTGTATTGAATCATAATCTAAACCACTTCGTTTAAAGTCATTCTTTCTAAAAATATTTTGAAAAATTCTTAACAAAATAGAAGGGTCGTTTGAAACCCACAGTGTGACAAGTCCATCATTGCTTAAAATTCTCTTTATTTCTTCTAAGCAAACTTCAGGATTTTTTAAGTGTGAGAGCATACAAGTTGCAATTACACGATCGATAGAATCATCTTTAAATTCATTCAAGTTTTCAGCATCTTGAAATTTTTTAATATAGTTGTTGCTTATTTTTGTTGTGCCCTCAATTAAAATATCAGTCTCATAATAAACGTCGAACTTGTGTGTTAAGTATTGTTTGTGTAGTCCGTTAAGAGCTCCAAGTTCCAAAACTTTAGGATAGAAGTTCCTAGGCAGGTTCATTTCCATTATTTTATGAACATAGTTTGAAAAAAATTTACCAGATCCTTCCTGAATTAATCCCTGGTAATGGTCCCTATAATAGTTTTTCATATTTATATTTTATCAATTATTTGCTGAAATTTAATAATGGTTATTTTTAGTATCACTCCATTCTCCCTAAAAGCATTGTACATATAAAATAAAAAACTTAAAATACCTTTATGAGTATTAATAAAGTTAAATCACTTTCTTTAATATTAATTTTCCTTTCATTATTTTTCAAAGTGGATTTTAGATTACAAACTGAACTTGAGTGTTGTAGCGACGATCATGATTACTACATTCATGCAGAAACAATAGTTACTGATTTAGATTTTGACTACAGTAATCAACTTGAAGGTTTTGAAGGTAGTAGAAATTTTATAAATGGTAAATCGGCACCCATAGGTTTTTACGGTACGGGCGCTCTCAGTACTCCTTTTATGTACATCGGTACATTAATTGATAAATTTTCAAATCACGACTTCAAGCTTGGATATAGTTTCAAATTATTATTATATTCTTTTTCATCGCCTTTTTATTTTTTATTAACTTTTCTCATTTTGATAAAAATTAATAAAGAATTGAGCATTAATTACTCAAAAACAAAGCTGTTGCTTCTTTTTCTCGGTACGGGCCTTCCATATTATGTATTTGAAAGGTACAGCATGACACATGTTTTTGATACCTTTTCAATTACATGTTTAATATATTCCATAATATTATTTTATAAATATGGTTCTTCAAAATATTTATATATTATTTCATTTTTAAGCTTTTTAACGTTAACAATTAGATGGACAAACTATCAGATATTTTTGCTTCCACTTATTATTCAAAAATTATTTTTCAAAGAGTCAAAATATAGAATTAAAGATAATATTTTCAAAGTTTTAGCGCCAAGTTTATTATTACTTAGTCTATTTTTAATTCATTCAAAATTAATATGGGGTATATACACACTGAATCCAAGAGATATTTATAATCAACATGAGTTTGTTTCAATTTTTTTTCAAACTGCAATCGATTCACCTTTAAATTTTCTTTTTTCTAATATTGAAGATATATTTATAACACTGAGCACCATGGAATTCGGTGTAATGTGGTTTTCTCCAATAATTTTTGTTGGTTTAATAATTTCATTAAAAATTATAAGAGAAGATACCATTCTTTCAATTGCTTTGACATTAGTTTATGGTTTTTATTTTATAATTATCAATATTTGGCAATCAGTCGGGAATGCTTATGGGATAAGATATTTGTATCCACTGATTTCCATTTCAATCTTGTTATTTTTAAAAAATTATAATAAAAATAATATATATTCTCGTATGACTGAATACTATGTATTTATTTTTTCAACTCTTTCCCTATTGTCAGTTTTATTTTTTGAATCCTGGGAAGGTTCTCAACTTTCTCTAGTAGCTGTAGAAAACTCCTTTGGGAAGTATGAAAAATTTGTCCAGCCAAATTACTTGCCGGGATTTCTAAGAGGGCTATTTGAGATAGATAGTTACCTTAAGGTATTTACAACTTCGTTTCTAGGTTTGATTTTTTTTAGAATATTTCTATGGCTTTATGATAAAGATGTACTTTTTTCAACTTTAGAAAAATTGGATCTACCAAGTTCAAATTCTGATTTTATTGAATACATATATCAAATATCAAGGATTAATTTACTTGCTATATTTGTCATCATCATTTTTTTATATTTATACGCATATTTTTTAAATAAATTATTAAAAATATCTCAGTCATAACTATAAAAATTTATAATATCTATCAACAGATACATAATAATAAAAAATATTAGTAAACCCCACAAGATTCCAAATTGAAGGTATAAATTTACTAAAAATGTAAAATTGCCCAAAAAGAAAATAAAAGAACTTAGTGAAAGCTGATTGACTGCTTTTATTTTATTTCTTCTATATAAAAATAAAGCAAAAACTGGTAAGAGTTTAATTGATGCTCTTAAAATAGGTATGCTCGACTCTTCTTCTCCATAGATTGTTTGGATTCCATATTCCCCAATCTTAAATTCAAAAGTGGAAAATATTATTACTAAAGAGTTTTCAAAAAAATATTGATTATTTAGGTGATTAAAGTCAATCAGTTTCAACTTCTCTGCTTTTATAGCTAGAAATCCATTATTAGGATCCGATATACTGTAATTTCCCGAAATTATTTTTTGAAAAGTTGTTGTAATTAAATTTCCAATAATTTTTATTTTAGGCATATTTTTAATTGATTCAGAGTTAAAAAACCTATTTCCTTTAACAAGGTCACAGTCCTCTTCGTCAATCATTTTTATAAAATTTGGAATATCGTTCCAATCATGCTGACCATCGGCATCAAATTTTATTATTATTGTGGCTTTATTTTTAAGGGCTTCTTTAAATCCTAATTTCATTGAATTTCCAATTCCTAAATTTTTTTTATTGTTGATTACTGTTGTTGAAACAGTAGAGTCAGAAGCAAAATTTGTTATTTTTTCAAGAGAATTATCAGTTGATCCATCATTGATGACTATAATTTCATCACAATGAGTTTGAACTTTTGTGAGAATTTCAACAATTGTTCTAGACTCATTGTAAACTGGTATAACTACTGATACTTTGTTATTCACTTTATTTATGTTAAACATCTATTTAACATTGATAAAGATATTAATTTTTTTTAAGTTAAATTACTGGAAAAAAAATGAATTTAGACACGATCTTAAATAATGTTTTTTTAATAAATTTAGAAAAAGACATAAATAGATACAACAATAGTATTTTAGAGCTCTCTAAACTAAATATCTCAAACCTTTCAGTTGTTAAAGCTATAAAATATGATGATGAAAGAGTTAAAACATTATATAGAAATAATTTAGTTAAAAGATTTGACTCTTGTTTCAGATGTGATGATATAAATTATAAGCTTAGAGTATGTACGCATGAAAATAATATAATAACACCACCCCAAGTAGCTAATTTTTTATCATTTAAAAAAGTTATGGAGTTAAGTACCTCAGGAGAAAAATTGTTCATGGTCTTAGAAGATGATTTTTATTTGACAAACAACTATTTAAAAGCATTTAAAAATATAAAAAATTTTTGTGTCAAAAATGACATATTAAACAGTCCCTATCCAGTATTAGTCAGACTTGGTTCACACACTGTTGCTGAAAAAAGATACCAGCTAAGGTTTAAATTATTTAAACAAAATTCTTTTATTAGAGATAAATATAATATGGCCAACCCGGCCTTTATCTACAATGATAAATTTGCAAAATTATTCGTCAATAAATTTAAAAAAATTGAAACCACAAGTGATAATTTCATACATAAATATCTTTGTATTGAAAATAAAGTAATTAATTATAGTGTTCTTCCATTTCCAATTTCTCAACATACACATAGGTCTCAAACAAATTTTTTCACATCTAATATTGATAAATCTGATGATAATATTTTTTTTAAAAACAGAGTTGTTAATGATGTTGAGTACGCTGACTTACTACAAAAGTGGATATATTGAATTATTAATAAAAACAGAGTTAAAATTTATCTTTCAATATTAAAACTATCTTTATAATTAAATTAATGATTAATATTGTTCTCTGTTTTGACAAAAACTATTTTAAAATTGGTTTTTTGTTCTTACATACATTGCTTTCAAAAATTACAGAAAAAATAAATATTTATCTAATTTTAGACAGTCCAGATTCTTTTCATATTTATGAGAAGAAATTAAAAAGTTATAAAAATTTAAATAGTTTAAATTTATACCAATTTAAAGAAGATCTTTCAGAATTTAAGAACTTAGTTCATGGACATGTTTCAGAAGCTACATATTACAGGCTTTTTTTGCAAAATTATTTACCACCTGAAATTGAATATATCTTTTATATTGATGCAGATATAGTTTGTTATCAAGATCCAACAAGAAAATTAAATCAAGCTATTGAAAAATTGAGAAAATCAGAATACCTAGTTTCAGCTAAAACTGAGTATAATAGAACAAATAACACTAATCATTTTGAGAAAATAGGGCTACAAAGTAATAATTATTTTAATGCAGGAGTTTTATGTATTGATTATCAGCAATGGCTTACAGAAGAAATCCCTTTAAAATTAATTGATAAAATAAAAAATAATAATGAAAAGCTAATATTTTGGGATCAAGATATTTTAAATAAAGAAATTGATGGAGATTATTTAGAGCTTGGAGAGGCATTAAATTTTCAAATCAATCTTGGTAAAAGAAATAAAGACTTGCCTATCGAAGAACTGTTTACTGAAAAACAGATTACTGAGATGACTTTTATTCATTATAGTGGCAGCGCCAAACCGTGGTCTGTTAGGGGTGCACTATATATGGCATCTTTTATTTATAGTGATGCTTATTACGATCTTTATAGAGAGAAGTACAACATTGTTAATAAATGGAGATTAGAGGCATGCACAAACTTTTTAATAGAGGGTATTTTAAAATTAAAAATTAAAAATTTAAAATATCCGATATCATTTGTTTGGATTTTTATAAAAAGTTTGGTCAAAAAATCAAATTAGAAACACTAGAAATTAATATCATTAAAATATAGATATTTAAGTTCTGTTAATATCTAATCATGATTGATTCAATTAAGAAAATTTTAAAATCAAACAAATATATATACAGAAGGTATTTAAATTATAAAAATTATACAAAGCTGAAGTCGAATTTAAAGATAAGTTCTGGTCAAGTAGTGGAAACAAATTTAAAATTTGAAATCCAAAAATTATTAAATTCCAATAATTTTCAAAATATTGTTGAAATTGGCACGTGGAATGGTCTGGGATCAACAAAAATGATTATTGATTTAGTAAAAAATCGAAAATCAAAAATTAATTTTTTCTCAGTTGAGTCGGATAAACTATGTTACAAGACCTCAAAAAAAAATTTAAAGTTTGACCTAAATTTTGTTAAATTAGTTCTCGGCAGAGTTTATGAGATGGATGATTTAAGGTATGTGACAAAAGATTCCATTTATGATTTTGGTTATGATAGTCATCAGTATGAATGGTGGATTCAAGATCTAAGAAGATATAAAAAAACTCAAAATATTATTCATAAATTGCCAAGTAAAATTGACATTCTTTTATTAGATGGTGGCGAATTTTCTACCTATGCAGATTTTCTAGTACTCCACACTCGAAGTAATTACTTAATCTTGGATGATACTAAAACGTATAAGCAATATCATGTGTTAAATTTTATTAAAGATAATATTGACAGGTTCGAATTGATTTTAAATTTAGACATTAGAAACGGAGTGGCAATTTATAAGTACTTAGGCTTTAATGACTCGTAACTATATTTCAAATAATCAAAAATTGGATTCATCATCAACCTACAAAATCCTGAAGTAATTATTTGGTTTTTTTAATCTATAAATTAAATATTTTTTAGTGTAAATAATTGTTAAAATAGCCCCAATGGTGAAAATTAGACAACTAGTTAAAAATATTCTTTACGTCTCTAAAGTCACAAAGGTAACTAGCAAAAAATTAAGAATTTTGACTTCAGTTTTGTTAGCAAACATAACTGTGTATACAGACATCTTGATAATCCTTTTATTCACATATTTACTGACAGGTAATGAATTAAATATTTCAATATTGGAATTTTTTGTAAACAACCTTTACCTACTACCTCTTGTGGTTCTATTGAGATACTTTTTAACAATGCTAGAGAAAGCAAATATATTTTCACTAAAAGAAGAGGTAGAAAAAAATTTAAGAGTTTACTTATTAACCGAGGTATACAAATCAGGTAATTACTCAATTGCAGATTCAACATACTATACAAATACATTCGCAAATCATCTTGGGTGGTTTTACCTCGGGCTTACGAATTTTATTAATGCGTTAGTCCAAGTATTTGTATACAGCTCCTTTTTAATTTATTCAGACTTTCAAACTCTCACAGCTTTTTCAATTGGAGTAGTTGTTTTGTTTTTCCCTACTAGGTATTTATTAAAACTTGGAAGAAAATTCATGCAAAAGGATTGGGATACAGGTCAACAGTCAAATAGAGGTATAGAAAGGGTTATTCAGAACATGTTTCTAATCAAAATACTAGATACCTCAAAGTTTGAAATTGAAAGATTTGAAAAAGTTAACACAAACCTTCAAGATGCAAAGTTTAAACATAACTTATTCGGAGCAATAAATACTTTGTTTCCAAACTTTCTAGTCCTTTTTTTATTAGCTACTTTAATGATATTTTCCGAAACCCTTAAGACAGTCTCCTTAGAGTTTTTAGGTGTTACATTAAGGCTTGTCCAGTCAATAGGAACTCTAAATAATTCTCTAAATAAAATTGTTAGTTCTCAAGTACACCTAGATGAATTTGTAAATTTAGAAACAAATAAACAAACTATACCCCCAAATTATTTCTTTATTGATAAGAACCAAAATGAAGCAGTAAGGATTAAGGAATTAAACTTTAAATACTTTAATTCAGAAGAAATGATTTTCGAAAATTTAAATTTGATGATTCCTAAAAATTCACATACTGTGATAACTGGACCAAATGGTTCAGGCAAAAGTACTCTCTTAGGATTAATAGCCAAAATCTATTATCCAGCTTCTGGAAATGTATCTTTATTTTCTGATAAATTGGGTTATGTTGGTGCTTCACCTTTAATTTTAAGTGACACACTTCGAAATAATATATTGTATGGACATAAAGGAAAAGTGGATGATAAAGTCATAGTAAACTTATTAAATGAGTTAAATTTTGAGAATCCAAACGAAAAATTATTAAATTCGATTGTAGATAATAAATCATTATCTTTAGGTCAAATGCAAAAGATTTCTTTTATAAGAGCCTTGTTAGGTGAGACAAAATTACTCATCTTGGACGAATCCACATCAAACCTTGACAAGGAAACAAAAGATCAAATTTTTAAAACGCTTTCAAAAAGAAGTATGACAATCATCAATTCGACCCACAATTTTGAAGATTTTGAATTTGATAACCATTTAAAAATTAAAATCGAAAACAACAAAAGAATTTTAAAGTTATATTAGTTTTGTATATAAATCAAATTCTTTTTGGCAGTAATTTTCAAGTTTATTATTCATAGACAAGTATTTATATCCATTTTCCACCAATTTAGATCTTTTATCTTTATCATTTAAGTAAAGATTGATAATTTTTACTAAATCTTCATCCTCTGAATATAAAATCCCATTAAATCCATTTTTGATAATTTCTTGATTATTTATATTATTTTTCACTATCACCATACAGCCATTTGCCATAGCTTCTAGTACAACCTTTGGATTACCCTCAAAAATTGAAGAAGAAATGAATATGGGATATTTTTGATAAATTAAATTTAATTTATCAAAATCAACTTTTCTAAGTATTTGTAATTTTACTCCTAAGTTATGAGATAAATTAATTAATCTTTTCTTTAAGGATCCCTCTCCAATTATGTCTAACTCAATATCAGAGTCAACCAATTTAGCTATTAGTTCTGAATAATCTTTTTGCTTTTCTAGCCTACCAATTGATAAAATTTTATTAGAGTATCTTATACTTTTGGACGAATTGTTAATTTTTTCAATCCAATTTGGAAAAATATGTATGTTGCCTTTAGTTTTGAATTTATTTTCTAAACTTTTTTTATCAATACTTGAAGAAACGACATAAGAGTCAGATACAAGAAGACTAATTTGTGTTAAAAAGTAATAAAAATAAATGATCTTTGATGATTTTTTTTCATATCTAGCAAAGTCATAGTTGTTATATCCCGTACGGACTATCAGTGGAACTTTTAAAACCAACTTTAAAAAAATACCTACAATGGCACCTGTTAGTTGGTTAGTTTTAATTAAATTATTTTTTAGTAGTTTTTTTCGTAGTCTAAAACACACAGCTAAAGACTTAAAAAAATTTATTATTTTGTATCTGCTTTTTTTTGCATGTTTATAAATTGGTATAATTTGTAATCCATCAAATAAATATTGGTACTTATCATCTTTTTCATTACCAAATGTTAAAAATGTAAAATTTAGATCAAAATTTTCTCTCAGTTTTTTATAAAGCAATACCTCTCTGTTAAGTATTTTATCTTTTTCCCAACTCTCTAAAGAAACATCAAAAGTAAAAACAATTATAATATTCATAATTCAATACTATCTTATTAATATAAGCACCTATATGAAAAAATTATTAATAATTCACACTACTTACAACATTCTAGGGGGAGAGGATGTTGCTGTACAAAATGAGATTAAAGTACTAAATAATGAATATATTATTGAAACAATTTTTTTTCATAACAATAATTTTTTAAGTTTTTCACAAATAATTTCATATCTAACTAACAACAACAAGAAAAGCTCTCTCGTTGTTCAAGAAAAAATTCAAGAATTTAAACCTGACGTTATTTATATTCACAATACTTGGTTTAAAGCCTCACTTGGAATTTTTAAAATTATAGAAGGATCTAAAATACCAACTTATTTAAAACTTCATAACTTTAGATACGATTGCACAAGATATCTTTTATCTAAAAATCATCTAAACGGAAATAAAACTTGTCCTAAATGTGGACTTCAAAGAAAAACCTTCAACTTTATAAACAAATATTACTCAAATTCTTATATCAAGAGTCTTATTGTTATTCGTTACGGCAAAAAATATTTTGAGACAATAAAAAATACAAATATAAGATTATTAGTTTTAACTCAATTTCATTTAGATTATTTACTATCTTTAGGTTTCAGTTCGAAAAAAATATCTGTACTGCATAATCCTATAGATTCTTCAAGTAATAATCAATCTACGATCAAGTCAGATTATTTTACATATTCAGGGAGAATTTCTGAAGAAAAAGGTGTAGAAAAATTAATTAAAGCATTCTTGAAGTCAAATATAAACAAAACTAAGCTAAAAATATTAGGAGAGGGCCCTTTACTGATAGAGTTAAAAAAGAAATATGAATTTAACAAAAACATAGAATTTCTAGGTTTAGTCTCAAATAATAAAAGTCAACAAATAATATCTCAATCGAAAGCAGTTATAACTTTTACACAATTGTTAGAAGGTCAGCCTATGCTGCTATGTGAAGCTTCATCTTATGGAGTTCCGAGTGTTTTTCCAGACCAAGGAGGCATACACGAGTTTTACCCGATAAATTGTAGTCTTTCTTTTAATCACAATTATGAATCGAAGGCATTTGATGTACTGAATAAATTATCTGATACTAAATTGCTAAAAAAAGAAGGCATGAGAAATAAACAATTTTTAGAGGAAAATTTTAGTGATGCACAATACCTCAAGAAATTTAAAAAAATCATCTTTAATAATGAATAATAAATATATATCAGTCATAATGAGCACCTACAACAATGAAAAATCTGTGGGAGCGTGTATCGAAAGTATTACTCAACAGACTTTCAAAAATTTCGAGTTCCTAATTCTTGATGACGGATCAACTGATAATACATATGAAATAATTCAAAAAAAGAAGTTAGCTGATGACAGAATTAAAATTTTTAGAAATGATACCAATCTTGGACTTACTAAATCTTTAAATATTTTAATAAATAAAACCAATGCCCCCTTAATTGCTCGCCAGGATGCTGATGACATCAGTACTCCCCAAAGATTTGAGCAGCAGATTGCCTCTATAGAAAAATATGATTTAGATTTTTGTACCACTAGAGCAAAAATAATGAAATCAAATAAAGTAATTCCCAATCTATCTTTTTATTTACCAAAAAAAATAATAATAAATTTTAAAAACCCATTTGTACACGGCACTTTACTTATCAAGAAGCAATCGATTTATGAAATAGGATTATATGATGAAGATTTTTATTTCTCACAAGACTACAAACTATTTAATGATTTATTACTAAACAATTATAAGTTTAAAATATTAAATTTACCGTTATATGAATTAAATACTTTTGATAATATTTCCAGTAAATATTCAGTACAGCAGAAATATTATGCTGATTGTGTCCGAAAGGGAATCACTCCTTAAGCTAATGAAACTTTTTTGACTCTATACATTTAATTAAAACTTCTTCTAGTAAGACTGTTGCTTTCCATTCAAGTCTTTTGTTTATCTTTGATGGATCAGAGATAATTGACTTAGGATCACCAACTCGTAATAAGGCCTGATCTTCGCGTACAAATTCTCTCCAACTAAGTCCATAGTAATTAAAGACTGTCTCGATAATATATTTTATACTATTACCTTGACCCGATCCAATAACATAATCTTCACTATTATCTTCATTATTAATTTTATAAATAGCCTCAGCAACATCTTTTGCATAACTCCAGTCCCTAATCAGGTCAAGGCTTCCTATAGTTAAAGTATCAGTTTTACCGTTTTTTATACTTGAAGCAGCATTTATTATTTTCATTACTAAATATTCTTTATCTCTGAATTCAGATTCATGATTAAACATAATCCCAGATGAAATATTTAAAAATTCATTACCTTTTAGATGTTGAATACTTTCATGTATTTGCAATTTTGCCTCTGCATAAGAAGATCTTGGCTTAAATTTAGATTTTTCGTTTAGTGGCTTGTTGCTCTTGTCAAACATTTCTGAACTTGAGGCCTGAAAAACATTACAATGTAAACTATTTATTACAACTGAATCGATAATATTTTCAAATATAGTATTTATAGTTTTACGCGTTCGGTTTTCATCGACTAGGGATTTATATACTGAACTTGGTCCTGACAAGTTATATATAAAATTTGGTTTATAATCCGAAATTAACTTATTAACTGTATATTTATCCTGAATATCTATGTTTAAAATCTGAATATTTTCTATCAATACATTTTTGTTAATAGACTTCAGCTTTTTAATAAATAAATCGTCGTTGGTATTTCTTGATATTCCAATTATTTCATTTTTTCCACTTTTATCTAAAATATGTGAGCTCAGAAATAGACCATCTTGACCTTTTATACCAGTTATTAAATGTTTATTTACCATAGTTTTTCCAAACTTAAATTATAAATCTCTTAGTTTTAATAAGCTTATACACAAAAACATAATATCTATATATAATATTGTTGTCTTATGACTGTTTACCTTAATAAAATAAAAGAAAACTGGATTGTTGATAGGTTAAGAAAAGAATGGTACGAAAACAATCAGGATATTTCTACTGAAAAAATTAAAAGTACTGATGTTATATGGATAATTGCTCCATGGCAGTGGAAGAATATTAGGAAAAAATATTTACTAAATAAAAAAGTAATTTGTTCAATTTATCATATAGATTTCACAAAGTTTTCCAAAGATGAAGAAAAAGATTTTTATCTAAGAGACAAGTTTGTGAGTGAATATCACGTAATCTCTCATAAAACTAAAGAACAAGTTAGGCAAATGACAGATAAAAAAATTACATCTATTCCTTTTTGGGTGAATCAAAACATATTTTTTGAAATTAAAGATAAAAATAGGATTAAAGAAAAGTATGGTCTAGATAAGGACAAATATTATATTGGTTCATTTCAGAGAGACACCGAAGGTAATGATTTAAAATCACCTAAATTAATTAAAGGGCCTGACAGATTTGTAGAAATTGTCAAATCTAAGTTTTTAGAAAACAAAAAAATAGAAGTTATTCTAACCGGCAAAAGAAGACAGTATGTAATTAATGAATTGAAAAAATTAGAAATACCTTACAAATATTTAGAAATGGTTAATTTTCAAAGCTTGAATGAGCTTTATAATATTCTTGATCTATATATTGTTTCCTCAAGATTAGAGGGCGGCCCTCAGGCTATTGTTGAATGTGGAATAAATAAAACACCAATTATCTCTACTGATGTAGGTGTTGCGTCTGAGATTCTATCGCCAAACTCTATATTTAACATGGGTAACTATGGATCAGCCGAGGCAGATATTGACTATGCTTATAAAAATTCAATTCGACTAACAATACCAAACGGTTTTGAAAAATTTTATCAATTAATCCAGGAATAAAATGAGAGTTAGTATTGGAACGAATATTAAAGAAGGTCCTTGGGGTGGTGGAAATCTTTTTGCTAAAGGGTTGAAAAGTTATTTAGAAAAAAATAATCATCAGGTTTTCACAGACCTTTCAGAAAATAATTTAGACATAATTTTGATAACTGAACCAAGAAAAACTTCAGAATCATCCTCCTTTACTCATGATGATGTTCTAAAGTACCTAAAGTACACTAATTCAAAATCAATAATAGTTCACAGGTTAAATGAATGTGATGAAAGAAAAAACACAAAATATGTAAATAAATTTATGATCAATGCGAACAAGATTGCCGATGCTTCTATATTTGTTAGTAGTTGGCTAAAGAATCTTTATATTAGCCAGGGTATGTCTTTAAACGAAAAGCATATCATTTTAGCCGGTGCAGATAAAACAATATTTAATTCTAAAAACTTTATTCCATGGGATAAGAAATCAAAATTAAAAATAGTAACTCACCATTGGGGAGAAAACTGGAATAAGGGATTTGAAATATATACATTTCTTGACGAATTACTTGATGATGAAGAATGGAGTAAAAAAATATCCTTTACATATATTGGCAACATTCCAAAAAAAGCTAAATTTAGAAATACTAAAGTAATAGCTCCATTGTCAGGTCAACAGCTTTCAAATGAAATAAAAAATAATCATTTATACTTAACCGCATCAATTAATGAACCTTCTGGAAATCATCATATCGAAGCTGCACAGTGTGGACTTCCTCTGCTATTTATAAATAGTGGAGGTATACCAGAATATTGCCAAGGATATGGTGTGATGTTTGAAAATAAAAATGATTTTATTCAGAAGTTAGAAGAAATTTACAACAACTATGAAGTGTATGTTGCCAAAATGGCAAGTTATCCTTATGATGCAAATAATATGTCAGAAGAGTATTTACAGCTTTTCAATAATTTATTGAAGTTAAGACACGAAGTATTAAGTAAGAGAAAGGTTGATCTTTCCCAAAAGTTTTTTGAAAGGAAAATTTATAATTTAAAAAACTAAATCAATCCAGCAGAGCATCTAACTTGGTATTGAAATCTGTAAGATTATAGTGACTAACTACCAGTTTCCTACCATTATCAGAAACACTTTTAAGCTTTGTTGTGTCTGATAAAATATTTCTAATTAAAATTTCCCATTCGGTTAAGTTATTTTCATCTAAAAAAAATATATTTTTTCCATTAACAAAATTATCCTTATCCCAAAAACCCTTTGTTTTTGTTATAAGCACAGGTGTTCCACAAGACAGAGATTGTAATGCTACACTCTGTCCTGACGGCTGGTAAGTATCTTTGATAGGTAAAATTGTAAGGGATGACTCGTGGTAAAGAGTTTTAATAAATTCATCACTTAATTCCTCATTACGCCAATCGCCTTTATGAAGTGAAACATTTTTATTAAATTGAAAACTAGTCAAATTATTGGATACAAAATGAAAATCAATATCCAAAAGATTTTTTGACAAATTATATAAAAACTCATAATCTCTCATGCCATCATTACCAATAAATAATACTTGGTTCTTTTTGGGAGGCATCTGTTTGGGTGTCCAGAATTCAACATCAATTGCAAATGGTAAGAATTTAAATTTATCTTTATATTTTGGATATTTTAACGTTGCTAATTCTTTCTCACCCTGTCCTAGGAAAATAACATTATCTGAAAAGTAAATAAATAACTTAATAAAAAAATTCCTAAATAGGTCTTTTACCTTATAATTCATTTTTTTTCCAAATAAACCCATGATAAATATATGACTTTTAATACTGCGCCTTAGCTTTGTTGCAGCTAAAAATGGAAATGCAGAAAAAGCAGTATTTTGGTTTGTATATATAATATTTTGTGAATTTCTTAATATTTTGTAATTTTTTTTGCTCACAAGTAAATTACAATAAAATGGTAAATCAGATATCTTGTTTAGAATCTTATAAACGGGGTTGATAAAGCTTTTATTGTTTTGGTATTCGATTATTTCAACTTTTTTATATTTATTTTTTAAATAAAAGTAACCGTAAAAAAATTCTTTAGCGAAAGTATCAGGATTTCTATTTAAACGTTCTTTTCTTCCTGATATGAAAAAATATGTGACCTTATTTTTCATTTTTCAACCTTGACATATTATAAGACTTTAATTCTTTTTAAGTTTAAACTTACTAAATATTATGAAATTTAAATTTATCCACACAATAAAGTATTCATATTTTTGGTTTTCCTTATTATTGTTTATTGGGTCAACAACCTTTGACAGAAGCTTTGTGGGGCTTAATTTATTTGGATATCGTTTAGGTGAATTGATAGTCGGCGGTTTTGCAATAGTTTCTATATTGTTATTATTTTTAAATAAAAAAATAATAAAAGATTTTGGTTTAGATATATTCAATTTCGAAATATATATTCTGAAAATAATTATCTTCTCATTTTTTATTTCTATATATTTTTTCAATACAAGCTTATTTTCGACATATCCATTTAAATCATCCTCGTATATCTGGTTTCTCACATCTATTTTTGTTATATATTCATGCAAAGACATATTTGAAAATTATGAAAAATATATAAAAATATTTGCAATAGGTTATTTATTCATGCCATTTGCGCACTACTTCTTTTTAACAGGGTATTATCCAGACTTTATAATGTATTTCTTTATAGAAAATTCTGATAAATTCAACTACACAAAAGGGTCTGATATCATGCTAACTCTTTTAATGGCCAATTTACTTTTCATTCAAACACAGAAAAATATTAAATTACCCTTAGTATATTTTTCAATCTCTGTTCCGCTATTATTACCTTTGCTTCTTGAAATGAGCAGAGGATCATTTATTGCTGCGGTTATTTTTTTTGTATTTGTGATTTTTAATAATTTTAGTTTTTTTCTAAGGAATAAGATTTTTTTTACGACGATATTGATAATCTCTTCCGTAATATTTACAATATCGACATTAAGAATTAGTGGTGTTGATTTATACCAAGATTCATATTTTGAAATAAATATAAGTGATAACATTCAAAAAATTGCTAAAAAAGAAGATACAAGAAAAGCTTTTTTTTCGTTTTATATAGAAAATGGGAGGGTATTGTCTTTGGACAATACAACTAATTGGAGGTTAGACATATGGCAGGATGTTATCGATGATTTAAAATTAAAGAATCAATTACTCGTGGGTTATGGTTACAGTGAAATAATCCCTGTAATGTTAGACCCAACTGCTCCCGGTAGGCTCGGTAGAGATGGTCTAAATGAACATGTTCATAGCTATGTTTTCAATATTGTAGCTAGAGGCGGATTGCTGCAACTTTTATTAATTGCTTTATTTCACTTTAGGTTAGTTTATATTTGGTTCAAAAAAAATAATGATCTATCACTGTTAATATTTATACTTCCGGTAGTTTTTAATTCTTTAACCGATATGAATATGGAAGGTGTTCAGTTCCCATTTATGTACTTTTATTTTTTAGGTTATATGTTTTTATCACATAAAAAAAATAAAACATGACTTTAAACCATTCTTGTTTATAATAATTTAATATGTCAACTGCTCTCATAACAGGTATAACTGGACAAGATGGGTACTATTTATCTAAACTTTTGCTTGAAAAGGGTTACAAGGTTCATGGAACTATTAGAAGATCTTCTACATTCAATACGTCCAGAATAGAAGGTTTAATCTCAGAATATGGAAGCAAAGGATATCTGAAATTGCACTATTCAGATCTCTTAGACTCAACGTCATTAAACACACTAATTTCAACAATTAACCCAGATGAGATTTATAACTTAGCAGCACAGTCACATGTTGCAGTTTCATTTGAGAATCCTGTATATACCACCCAAACTGGAACCCTTGGCTCTATTGCTTTACTTGAATCTGTTAGAAAGTCTGAAAAGGAAATAAAATTTTATCAAGCATCATCTTCAGAAATGTATGGGGGTGCAACTAAAGAGGCGTTGGATGAAAAATCATTATTTGATCCAAAATCTCCCTACGCAGCTTCCAAAGTTTTTGCACACAATATCACCAAAATTTATAGAGAGTCTTATGACTTGTTTTGTGTAAATGGAATTTTATTTAATCACGAATCACCTCATAGAGGTGAAACATTTGTTACTAGAAAAATTTCAAGAGCTGTTGGAAGAATTAGTGTAGATATACAAAATAAGTTAACCTTGGGAAATTTGGATGCTTCTAGAGATTGGGGTTTTGCAGGAGACTATGTAAAAGGAATGTGGATGATGTTACAACACAACACAGCCGACGATTGGGTTATAGCTACTGGTAATACTTATACTGTAAAAGATTTCTTACAAGAGGCATTTGCAGTTGTTAGTTTAAATTGGGAAGATTATGTTGAGTCATCTAACAAATATTTTCGGCCAAATGAAGTCAACCATCTTTTAGGCAATCCATCAAAAGCCAATAAAGAACTTGGTTGGAAGGCTGAAACCTCATTTAAAGAGCTTGTAAAGATGATGGTAGAAAGCGATATTGAATTAGCAAAAAGAGAGTATGTTTTAATAAATGAAGGATTAATGAAACCTACTTGGGAGCACTCTTAAAGTTAGGCTCTATTTTCTTTATACCATTTATAAGTCTTGTTCAAACCTTCTGATAATAATGTTTCAGAATTCCAGCCAAGATTATTGATTCTTTTAGAATCAAGTAATTTCCTAGGATTACCATCAGGCTTATTTGAATCTAGCTCAATAATTCCATCATATTGAACTATATTTTTAATTTTATTAGCTAGTTCTAAAATTGATATTTCTTCACCACTTCCAACATTAAGTAAATCAATATTTATATCATTTTTTATTATGAACTTAATAGCAGAAGATAAATCATCCACATAAAGAAATTCTCTTAAAGGTTTTCCTGTTCCCCAAACCTTAAAAACTGGTTCCTTTTTAATTTTAGCATTATGCATTTTATGAATTAATCCTGGGATTACATGACTGTTGTTATCTGAAAAATTGTCATTTGGACCATATAAATTTGTAGGCATTAGATTAGTTATCTTATGACCATACTGCAAATTCATGGCTTTCCCCATTTCGATCGCAGTTATTTTCGCTAAGGCATATGGAGAGTTAGTTGGTTCTAGTTCACCCTTCATAAAACTATCTTCACTTATTGGATTTTCAGCATGTAGTGGGTAAATGCAGCTACTACCCAGGTTTATTAGTTTTATATCATTTTGTCCTAAACAAGACTCCAAAATATTTAAATTAATTTTTAAATTCTCTAAAATAAATTCAGTTCTATATGTATTATTTGCAACTATCCCACCTACTTTTGCTGCTGCATTAATTATTATATTTGGCATTACAGACTCTATTTTTGATTTTGTTTGTTCAAAAGAGAATAAATTTGTATCAGCTCTATTTGAACCTATAATGCTGGTAAACTCACCTGAGCTGTTCAGTTCTCTCATCAATGAAGAACCGACTAATCCATTGCTACCAAAAATTAATACTTTAATACTTCACCTCTTTAAATTCTATCTTAAAAAAATATTAAATTTAATAAGTTCTGTATTAATTAAATTAATTTAAATATAATCATAAGAATGTATGACGAATGGGATACAAATTTAAAATCTGATATTGTCCGATTTCTTGATTCAATTCAAAATGAAAAAAATATCCATCATTTTTTCCCTACAACTAAAGGATTAACAAAATATGGAAAAAATTTAAAATTAGGATTTAGTTGTTATGCGCTCAAGTGTTTTTACATGTTAAATTTATGGGATGAACTGAGTGACAGTAAAAAAGAATCATGGATAAGTTTTATAAATTCTTTTCAAAAAAATACAAATACTAATCCTAAAAATTCTTATATAGATCCAGTTGTCGATCATTATTATTTGTCAATATGGAGAAAAGTTTCTTTTAAAAATAATGTAAAAAAGATTATTAATATTTTTTCAATCTCTAAAAAAAGAACTTATGATAATTTGTATACAGATACAATTCGAGCTGAAACCAAGCAAGCTATAGCAACACTTAAAGAAGTGGGTGCTACTAATAAAAGTAAATATACTAATTTTCCAAATGAAAAAAAAGATATTTATACATATTTGGACACTCTAGATTGGGCTAAACCTTGGAATGCAGGCGCACAATATGCTAGTTTATGCGTTTTTAATTCAACACAATTAGACAAAATGAAAGCAGAAAAAAATTCTAAAATATTGTACGATTATTTACAAAAAATTCTCCAAGAAGATACAGGTTTTTATCACAGCAATTCAGAGATAAACATAAATGAAAAAATAAATGGAACAATGAAAGTCATAACGGGTCTTGACTGGATTAACAAACCTATTCATCATCCTCAAAAGATAATTAATTTCTGTCTCGATATTGAGCTCGAATCAGAGAGTTGTGATATTGTCGACTTAGTATACATACTTTACAAATCATTCAAGCAATCAAATTATAAAGCAGATGCTGTAAGAGAATATCTCAAAAATATTAAGGAATTAATTTCTCTTAATTTTGATAAGAGTACTGGTGGATTCTCATACAGTAAGAATAAAAGCCAAACAACTTATTATGGATTAAAAATATCTAAAGGTCTAAATGTTGCGGACATTCACGGTACAACATTGCTTTTATGGGCACTAACTATGATCTACGAGATTGAGGGCTTTAAAGAATATAACATTTTAAAGCCTTAATTTGCAGTATTCTTATGTAAAAGTAAACAATGACAAATAAAAATAAAATCCTAAGCAGCTATAACTTTGCTAGAAATAGCAATTTTGTCTTCAGTGAAGTAGTTACTAAGTCTCAATTTTATGACTTAAATCTAAAAAATTATACCATTTTGGATGAAACTCCAAATTACATATTTTACAAATTAAATTACTTGTCAATTAAAGAAAATGATATAGTTTTTACTAATACAGAGACTATAGATAATTTATTTAAACTAATGTCTAAAGACAATAGTTTGGAAAACATCAAGTTAATTACTAATCAGTCAGATAAAGCAATTACTTTAAAATTATTTAAAAACAAACCAGATTGTGTTGTAAATTGGTATTCAGTAAATGTAGATCATAAAAATGCAGCTTTAAAACCTATACCACTTGGAATTGCAAACAACCATTCTCCTAAAAATCTTCTAGTAAATGACTTTAAATTAAATCCAAAAATAAACGATTTATCAGATATATCAATGTATATAAATTTTCAAACGAATACAAACTATCTAGAAAGAAAAAATATATATTCTTACTTTAAAAATAAAAATTGGGTAGAAATCGATTCCCCAAATCTAAAGTTAGATTTATATAAACAGAAGTTAAAACAACATGTATTTGTCCTATGCCCATGGGGAAATGGGATTGATACTCATAGAATTTGGGAAACTCTATACAGCGGCGGTATTCCCATAACAAAATACCATCACACATTTTCAGCACTTTCTGATCTTCCAATATTATTTATTGATGATTATGAAAATATTAATTTAGACAATCTCGATTCTTTCTTAAAGACCGTTCAACAAAATAAACCTAAATATAACAAATTAAATATTGATTATTGGATTAGTAACATAAACGGAAATAAGCTTAGTAAAAATAATGTACTGAAAGGAACAGAAAGTAAATTCAACACAAATATTTTTTATGTTAAATTTAGGTTCAAAAAAAATAAAAATAGTAAATTAAAGAAAATTCTTTATTACTTAAAGAAAGTTAAACGTTTGTTTGAATAATTTTTTTATAAAGCTGAAGAACTTTCCGTAAAAAATAATTTTTGTCATTCAGATAAAAAACTAGGGAAGATAGAACAAGGTACAAAAGTAAATAAAATCTAGAATATCCATATATTCTGAAGGTAATAAAAATTGTTGATATCGAAAGTAGATTTATTAAAACGTAAAAGCTATATCTAAAGTAATGCTGTATGTAAATTTCAATAAAAGGAGTAAAGAATAAAACCAATAGAAAAGAGGTTAAAGTTACAGCAAATCCTAAAAAGATAAGAGCATTATTTTGTGTTATAAAGTTTTCTAATTGAAGTTTTTGCACGTCAAATAAAAATTGTTCAGTATTAATTGTTGTGCTTAATACAAAAACCGATAGATTTAAGAACCAAATAATAACAAAACTAAAAATGTTTTTTAAATATAGCATTTCATAAGATTATAATTAGATTTCTGTCATAAAGTTAACAAGTAAATTTATACTTTGAATAATTTTAATTATAAATTTACTAAAATCAGTTTATGATAAAAATCGAAATTTCTGTAGGAGAATTATTTGATAAAATTTCAATTCTTGAAATTAAAAAGAATAAAATAAAAAATAGTTTAAAGCTTGATAATATCCATAAGGAACACAAATTATTGAATGAAATTTGTGACAACTTGTATTCAGAAAATGATAATCAATTTTATAAATTTAAAAAAATGCTTTTTGATGTTAATTCCAAATTATGGGAAATTGAAGATAAGATCAGAATACATGAACAAGAATCAAAATTTGATGAAGATTTTATAAAACTAGCAAGAGAAGTATATAAAGTAAACGATGAAAGATTTAATATCAAAACTCTAGTTAATGAATATTACGATTCAGATATAATCGAAGAAAAAGAGTACGTAAATTATTTACAACCAAAGAATAATTAAGTAATTGTTATTGAAAAAAAATTATCATGATAGATTTTAGAAACAAATTTATTTTTATACACGTACATAAAGCAGCTGGTAAAAGCATCTCAAGAGCACTTGAAAGAAATCATTTTTCAAACATTATAAATAAAAGTGATTACTTGTATTACCATTACAAAAAACATTTTGGAAAAAAATATATTGTCTCTGAAATAGATAATATAAAGAAACATTCTCAAGCAATAGATTATAAAACTTATTTAAAAGATGATTACGCAAAATACTTCAAATTTGCTTTTGTAAGGAACCCATTCGACTGGCAGGTATCACAGTATTTTTATATGAAAGAAAAAAATGTTCATTTTCAACATGAAATTGTTAAAAACATGAATTTTAGAGATTATATTGTTTGGAGGTGTCAAAAAGATTTACAACTTCAGACAGATTATTTATTAGACTCTAACAATAATGTCATAGTAGATTTCATTGGTAAGGTGGAAAACATCCAATATGATATTAAAAAAGTAGAGCAAAACATTGGTTTTAAATTAAACCTTCCACACATAAACAAATCTGAACATTCAAGATCAATAGAATATTATGATGATTTTACATTAAATTTAGTAGTAGAGAATTTTAAAAAAGATTTCGAACTTCTAAAATATAAGACAGAATTGTAGTGTATATTAACCTAAATTAAATTTTCAACTGTTAGTTTAATTTTTCTATTTTAATATCTAATTTGATTATTTTATTAAGTAGTTAGCCAATGAATATAAGTACTTTAATTCTCATATTTTAAGACTTTCCAATCTTTTTTTAATGATAATGGTCCAAATCGAGTTTGATGATAATAAAGTTTGGCATTCGTTTCCACTCTTTCCACTAAATGTAAAAAACTACTATTTACACAATGTATTTCTTCTGCATCCTCAATAAGCCTTTTGTATAAAAATATATTTCCAAATTTATCGGATTCTTTAGACACATACGCGGCATTACTATTTTGAATACGTAAGTCATACTTCATTAGCGAAGTCTCGTTATGAATCAAAATGAATTTAGAATTTGAAATGTTATAAAAATTTAACACAAAATCTTTAAGATCTTTTTCTTGTTTCTTATCATTAACTAAGTGAAAGTAGTCATAAGAAATACTGTAAGGAAGTTTTATCTGTTTATAAAAACTCATATCAAAAGGATCTTTCATTTTTTCAAATCCAAGTTTTAAAACTGGCAAGTTATTTTTTTTAGCGAAATCATCAACTTCTTTACCCTCATTCTTTTCAATGTTAAATATGTGGACATTTTGTAAATTACTAAAAAGATGACGAATATTTTCAGCATTATGTTTTTTTACAGGCAGATGAATATTTTTAAACGTTTCTGAAAGATAATTTATTAAACCTGCACATATTATGTGATCTCCCAGACCTAAGTGATGATAAATAACTAAATTTTCAGATTTTATCTTTTTTAATTTATAAAAATAACTCATATTGTTTCAATATTAATATGAAAATTAATAATTAGTGAAGCGTTACTAAGTTAGACTTATATCAAATATATGAAAATAATCAATAGAGCTTCAGTTAAAAAAAGTTTTATAATTATCAATGAAACCATTCCTTTTTTAACAAACCTTGTTAAATTAATATTTGTAAAAATACAATCATTGCTTATAAAAAATAATCAGGAATCAATTATTGTAGTAACTGCAACCGATAAATTTTTCTACAACAGTCTTCTTCAACTTCTTGAAAATTTAAAAAAAATAGAAATTGATAATAAAATTATTGTTTTTGATCTTGGTTTGGAAGGTTGGCAGTATGAAAATTTAAAAAATTATAATATTACTTTAGAAAAGTTTCAATTTTCTAATTATCCAAATTTTCTATCTAAAAGGGATAGTTTTAATAAATTGGGACAATACGCCTGGAAGCCAGTAATTATTTATGAAACTATGTTGAAATATGAATCAGCAGTTTTATGGTTAGATACTGGTAATTTAGTAAAAAATAGTCTCGCTACAGTTTTTCAAATTATTATACAAAATGGATTTCTTTCACCCTATAGTAAAGGAACAATTAGTGAATTTACACATATCGATACTTTAAACATCCTTGATAGAAAAGGTAATATTAGAACAAAAAGAAATTTAACTGGTGGATTAGTGGGCTTCAATTGGCACAATTTAGAAGCTAGGTCCATGGCAAAAGAGTGGCACAACATAAGCTTGAAAGAACACGTAATTGCCCCACTAAACAGCGGTAGAGAGAATCACAGGCAAGATCAGTCAGTACTTTCAATCATTGCACATAAATCTAAACTAATGAGATTAAATATCTGTTACAAATACTTACTAGGAATAAAAGTGAATCAAAATCCAGGTGTCAAAATATTCAATCTAGACATCGAATATAAACATGATTTATCTTTGCTTAAGAAAAAGTGGGAGTCAATAAATGAACAAAATATAACAAAAACTATTTCAAGGGCGAACGCGATAATGTTATTGAGTTCAGAGGAGTTTTCATTTATTCCTAAAAAATATTTAAGAAGAAAAAACATATTTTTATTACTTAATGATGTAAAAAAAGATATTCCAAATAAAAATTTAAAATACTTAGATTCTATTTTTACCCAAGATGAAAATATTTATGAAACCTTCTCAAAGAATTATGATGTTTACTATTATGAAGATCTTGAAAAAATATTTTATCATATAGTTAAAATTTCGAAAATTTGAAACATATTATATTTTTTTCAAACAAAAAACGATAGCAGATTTTGTTTGAACACAGGCTGAAATATTTTCTATATTTAAATTCTCGCTAATCGTACACCAAAAATCAGAATCTTTGGGATTTATATCCTCAACAATAATATAGGAGTTTTTTTTAGCTTTATTTAGTGCGGCTACAAAAAAATTTAAATTTGCTCTTAATATGTGCATTCCATCATCTATTGCAATATTAAAATGCTGTTCAAAAAAGGTGTCGAGAGTTGAATTATCCATTTGATCTACAAAAGAAGTAGATATTCTTTCATGACTTTCTAAGATACCTCTATCTATATCTCCTCCAAAATAATTAATATTATCTTTAAAATCTCTAAAAGCAAAAGCAGATGCTAGAGGCTTACCTTTAGAACCCATGTTGCTTTGCATTCTGATATTGTTTGTACCCAAACCAATTTCAATTAAATTAATATTTTCTTGATCTAGCGCATTTATAATAGGTTGATAGATTAGATGATAATTATGGGTGCTTGACTTATCAGAACCATATTTATCAAACAAATTTTTGAGTTTAAGCTGCTCTTTATTATCAACAAATCCTTCGAGACTAAATTCTTTGTAAAATTGATCGATATTTAAAACTTTAGTCTTGTGGAGTAATTGAGATACACTTCTTAAAGCTTTTAAGTCTACAACACCTTGATAAGGATTTGGTTTACGCTTAACATCAAATAGTTTATTATACATTTTTATAAAAAATTTCATTGTGGGCGCTACAGGATTTGAACCTGTGACTTCTTCCTTGTAAGGGAAGCGCTCTGCCAGACTGAGCTAAGCGCCCTTCGATTAAAATTATACAGTATATATTATTAAACCTGGCATATGAAAAACCATTTAATTCAACTAGAAGAAGAGGCCATATCTATTATCAGAGATACATATTCGTATGCTGAAAATCCTGTTGTTTTATATTCAATAGGTAAGGACTCTTCTGTTTTATTAGAATTGTTTAAAAAATCATTTTACCCATCGAAGATTCCCGTTACTTTTTTGCACATAGATACTGGGTGGAAGTTTAAAGAAATGATTTCATTTAGAGACAATATATTTAAAGAAAACTCTTTAAATGGTTTAGTCCACCAGAATCTAAATGGTATTAAGGAAAATATAAACCCTTTTGATCATCCAAACTATACAGATATTATGAAAACAGAAGCTTTAAAAGCCGCACTCACTGAAGGCAAATATGACTTTGTGTACGGGGGTGCAAGAAGAGATGAAGAAGCAAGTAGATCAAAAGAAAAAGTTGTATCACATAGAGATAAAAATAATAGATGGGATCCCAAAAATCAAAGTATAGAACCCTGGCTTCTTTTTAATACACTTAAAAGCTCGAAAGAGTCATTTAGAGTTTTCCCAATATCAAATTGGACAGAGCTAAATGTATGGGAATACATTCAAAAAGAGAATATTTCAATTGTCCCCCTCTATTTTGCAAAAAAAAGAAAAGTTGTTGTTTCAGACGGTCAAATATTTCTTTTTGACGACAATAGGTACAAATTAAAAGAAACAGACAAATTAGTGGAGTTAAAAGTAAGATTTAGAACTTTAGGATGCTACCCACTAACAGCAGGTGTTGAGAGTGAAGCTACAAATCTCAAAGATATTATCACTGAAATTAAAGAATCGCAATTTTCAGAGAGAAGCGGAAGACTAATTGACTATGACAAACTTGGAAGCATGGAGATGAAAAAAAGAGAAGGGTATTTCTGATGAATTCAATTAGCATCATGACTTGTGGAAGTGTTGATGATGGAAAGTCTACTTTATTGGGTCGTTTAATATATGAAACAGACAACCTATTAGTTGACCAATCAGAATATCTTTCCAAGCTAAACCAAAGATATTCTAAAAAAGATGTAGATATTGATTATTCTTTGCTTTTGGATGGACTTATTGATGAGAAAGAACAAGGAATAACTATTGATATAGCCTTTAAATATTTTACGTTAGATTCTACCCATTTTACATTAATTGATTCACCTGGCCACAAAGAATATACCAAAAACATGGCAAATGCAGCCACTTTTGCAAATGCCGCGCTTATATTGGTTGATTCATCTAAAGGAATATCAGATCAAACAAAAAAACATATTGAAATAGTAAATATGTTTCCAAACATAAGCCATAAAATTGTTTGTTTAAATAAAATGGATAAAGTCAGTTATTCGGAAAAAATATTTAAACAAACAAGCAAAGATTTAAAGAGGTACTTAATTGAAAATAGTTATTCAGTACAAGAAATAATTCCTGTCTCAGCAACAGAAGGGGACAATGTATTTGTTAAATCAGAAAATATGAAATTTTATAAAGGTCCAACACTATATAGACTACTTACAGAACTAAAAATTAATCAAAAAATCTCCAATAATGGTGCCTCAATTGTTAAGTTCATTAATAATAGTTCAGGCAACAGAACTTTCTATCTTGAAAATACAGATATTAGTTACAAACAAGGAGACAAGTTAAAGAATGTTTACACAAACGAAACTTCAGAAATTGAAAGTATTTTTCACAACAATCAATCTATATCTTCTCAAAAAAATTTGAAAAATACTTCTGTGCAACTCAAAACTGATATTTCTATAAATAAAGGAGATTCGTTAGTTTCCATGGATCAAAATTTTATTATTTCTGATTCTTTTAAATCAAAGATTATATGGACCGGAAACAAGGAGCTTTTAAAAAGTAAGTCTTATATATTTAAATTTCATTCAAAGCAAACAAGAGGATTTGTATCTAAAACTGACATATCTACTGTTTCGAAAAATCTTACAAGTGTAGTTCAGATTGAACTCGAGGAAAAATTATTTATTTCAGAAATAGATTCGAATTATTATTTCTCACAAGTTGTGATTATAGATCCAGAAAATAATTCTACTGTGGGATTTGGATATGTAGTTCAAAATCTTGATAGGGGAACCCATGTTAAACCACTTCAATTACAAAAATTTAAATCACTTCCAATTAAATGTATTTGGCTCACAGGATTGCCTTCTTCAGGTAAATCAACAATAGCAGAGGCTGTCGGTAAAAAATTAAATAAGCTTAATATCAATTACTATATTATTGACGGTGACAATATTAGATCTACCTTGAATAAGGATTTGGGTTTTTCTAAAGAAGATAGAATTGAAAACAACAGAAGAGTTGCAAATGTCGCTAGGATATTATTTGATGCTGGTGTTCTTCCAATCGTTTCCACAGTTTCACCTAATAGAACCTCTCGTGATTTTGCAAAAAGCTTATTTAAAGATGATGAATTTAAACTAGTGTATATAGACACATCTATAGAGGAGTGTATGAGAAGAGACCCTAAGAATCTGTACTCAAGTAAAACTAAAAAAATTAATAATGTTACAGGTGTTGGTTCCAACTATGATGTGCCAGAAAATTATGATCTTAGGCTAGATACAGAAAATCTTTCAATTCTTCAGTGTTCAAATAGAGTAGTAAAACTTTTATTTTAATTATTTAACTACAGCCCAAAGAGTTTCCACAGTTTAAGCACTTGTAACAGGAACCATTTCTTATTGTTATATGCCCACATTCATTACAGGCTGGAGCATCACCCATCATGTCACCAAGAACCTCTTGAACTGTAGCTACCGAATTTTCTGCTTGCTCAACAGGTACAGTTTCCGTATTGGCTACAGGTACAGTTTCCGTATTGGCTACAGGTACAGTTTCCGTTTTGGCTACAGGTACAGTTTCCGTTTTGGCTACAGGTACAGTTTCCGTTTTGGCTACAGGTGCAGTTTCCTTCACAACAATGTCTTTTGGAGGTACTTGAACAATATCTGTTCTATTTAAGTACTCTAAACCAAGTGCTCGAAACACATAATCAATAATAGAGTTACTCATCTTTATATTTTCATGCCCCTCAACCATACCTCTTGGTTCAAAAGTCTGGAAAGTAAACGTATCAACAAACTCTTCTAGAGGAACTCCATATTGCAGTCCTTTTGAAACAGCAATGGCAAAACATCCGAGTACACCTTTTAATGTAGCTCCTTCTTTTGCTATATCAATGAATACCTCACCTAGGGTGCCATCAGGATACTCACCAGTTCTTAGGTATACTTTATGGCCAGCAATTCTCGCTTCTTGAGTCCATCCCTCTCTTCGTTCAGGAAGAAGGAATCTAGGTCTATTTACTCCTGCATAGGCTCTTGAAGGGCTAGTTCCTGGAGCAAAGTTACCTTGAATCAACATAGCCTCTTCTTCAAGAATTTTCGTTACTTCTGGATCAGATTCCTCGGAGTCCCCATCATCTGAAGAGGATGAAAGGGGCTGAGATGCTTTAGAACCATCTCTATAAATCGCAATTGCTTTAACACCAATCTTTGCTGCCTCGAAGTAGCAATCCTCAATATCCTCAATTGTTGCCTCATTAGGCATGTTTACAGTTTTAGAGATTGCACCCGAAATAAATGGCTGTGCCGCTGCCATCATTCTTACATGGCCCATATAGTGAATGAAACGTTCTCCATCTTTTCCACATTTGTTTGCACAGTCAAAAACATCTAGGTGCTCTTCTTTAAGATATGGTGCACCTTCAATTTTTTGAGTTCCACAGATATCCAAGTTGGCTTGAGCTATCTCATTTCTTGAGTAGCCAAGAGTTTCTAGCAAATTGAAATCAAAAGATGTATATTCTTCTTCTGGAATACCTAAACCTTTTAATGTTTCTTCACCTAATACAAACACATTAAATGCATGTTGGATTTCAAATGCACCGGGAAGAGCAGCTTCAATTTTT
>Ga0222719_10000568_pt1 | contig 36604 bp, 70 predicted proteins | sample C33_34DmetaG_FD_165039 | JGI IMG/M metagenome (GOLD analysis project Ga0222719, IMG submission 165039) | Estuarine water microbial communities from San Francisco Bay, California, United States - C33_34D | ecosystem: Environmental > Aquatic > Marine > Unclassified | place: USA: California... | reverse complement strand
TATGTTTAGACTGTATTTGAGTGAAACCCTTAAAAGTATAGTATGACACGTTACAAAACTTACAAAATCGAAGAAACACCAACTGAAAAATTCCCTGAAATGGTAACCGTTGCAAAGGGAAAGAACTTCACTAAAAAATTCATTAACTCAGAGAAGGCAAAACTATGGATTGATGTAGAACAGGCTCTTAAGTTGATTAACAAAGGTGCTAAGAAAGTAGAACAAGAATTAGATACAATTGGATTAACACAACCAGTATGGTAAAGTATGACCCTGAAAACGAACTAACTGAACAGGAGTTGGATTCTCTAGCTAAGGAAGATTTTGATATGTTCTTAGATTATTTAGACCAGAAATCCGAATACCTTCGTAGACCTGCAAAGGATAAAGTTGCAGAGATGAAACAAAAGAAGAATGATATTCTGAAAAAGAATGGTGTGAAGAATGTGAAGACTCGTAGAGACCAATGGTTCGATTAATATGACTTGGCAGTATAGAGAAATGGGTAGTAGAAGCAAAAAGACTGGAAAGTTATCCTACTACAATGTAACAGTTACCGATTGGAAAATCGTAGATTGTCAATGTAAGGCAAGAGAGTTCAACCGATACTCACCTTGTAAACACATGAAGAGATTAAAAGAAAAAATGAATCATTTAGCAATATAAATTATGGGAGTAGATATTTCAGGAATAAACCCAATCATTCGTTCACCGAAACACGATTATCCAAATTGGAGTGAACTGACTCAAGCCGAAAAAGATGCTTGGTTTGAAATGGATGATAAATGGCACAAAGAAAATCCCGGTGATTACTTTAGAAGTAATTGGTGGGGGTGGAGACCAATTGTAATGTTGATTGAATTTGCTAACGATGATTACGAGTTGGGATTTGATTTGACCAATTGGGGTTCCAATGATGGAGCAGGTTTAGATAATCAAGAAGATTGTAATAAACTTGCTGATGCATTGGAAGAGATTATTACCACTCAAACTGAGTTAGAAGATGAGGTGGATACCATTTACCTCAACTTAGGTATGTGGACAAGTATGGAAGGGAAGTTCTTAGGTGAGGAGATAAACGAACAACTGAATGAACAATACCCACATGGAGCGGTTCTTTATGGTAGTGTTGTAATGGATGATGGAATCATTGCTCAACCATCTCATTCGGCACCATTAGGACACGTTAAGAACTTTATCGCATTCCTCAGAGAATGTGGTGGATTTGAGATTTGGTAAGATAAAGTGTAATATAATACCCAATAACTCGGATTTTTTCCGATATAAGACACATTATCTAACAAAAGTGTATTATATCACACTTTGTTTGGTAATGTAAAATATTTTTTGTATATTTGTATTAAATAGAAACTAAGATTATGGTAGAGATTATTCAAACGGTAGCAGGATTATTTGTATTCTCACTTTTGGTAGCACCAATTGTGATGTTAACTATACTATTACTCAGAACCCGCAAACCAAAACAAAATCCTCAACAACACGTAAAGTTGGAGGAATTAGAACAAAACGATTATACTATCGTTGATGATGTGAACAAAGCATTTGGTGATGTAAACAACGCTCTGAATGAAATTGGCTCTACATTAGAATCATTCAATGAGAGATTGGAAGAAATAGAAGAAAAGTTGGAGAGAGATGAAAATACAGTCAAAGGTTTCTCCCAGCACAAATCAAAATAAAAGTAATGAAAAGAAAAGCAATTCACGCAGAACTGCGAAAAGAAAGTCAAACCTTTAATGGTTGGTTGAAGTATGAGGTAACCATTCAAAATGAAGATGGTTCAACTGAGAAAGTTCCGGCTTACGGAAAAGATTTACAAGATGCTCTGAGTAGAGTAGTGCATGATGAGAAGGTTCAGAAATTAGAAAAACGAACAAAACGAATCCCCGATTTAGTATGGGCTGTATTGTGGTTTGGTTATATGTTTGGTTGGACAATGTTGACTTATGAGGTATCACCTTACGATAAGTTTGATGGATTGTTCTTTATTGGTGGTATCGCACTAATCACAGGTATTACGGTGTGGGCTAAGAGTTGGTTTAGAAAACGAAACATCAGTAAGTAATGGGTGATTTAGTATTTAGTGCTTTGATGGTATTTGCTGGAATAATTACCACATTTATTATTATTGAGGTATTCCGTTGGGGATATAATAAAGAGAATAATCGATGAACATTAGAATGGATAGGGATTGGAAAAGTAGAGATGAGTACGAACGGAAACGAATCGAAGCTCAAAAGAAAAAATCAATCGATAAATCCAAAACCTTTAACACCAAAGAGAGATGATTAAAATAGATTCAGAGGTAGATTTTGAAAAAGAAATGGAACAACTTTTTTTTGAGACACCCAAGTATGTAGGTGGTTATAGATTAGGAAAAGACTATTATGTTCAATTTAATTTATAAGCCAAATTGGTTTCATCGTACTATGATGAGATTGTGTTTTGGATATAAATGGGTAAACCTTTAACACCAAAGAGAGATGAAACAGATCATACCATTTTTATTGTTAATATCATGTTCAACCCAAGAATCTATAGAAGAAGTTACTAATTTAGATGAAGTAGATTCTATCTTATGGTGGGAAATTCAAGATGATTCTGTAATAATTTGGACTGAAGAAGATGAGAAACGAGCTAACATTGAGAGATATAATTACATTCGCTCATTAGACACAACAGGTTGGGAATAATTATTTAAAAAAGAGATGATTAAAAATGCAATATCAAGAATTCCTGTTGAAGGTGTAACCATAGGGTTTATTTATTGGTTAGCGGAAACTCATAACCTAAGAGGATTAAAAAATGAAATGGGATATGGTACTAAGGGTATTGATTATTACCCAAATAGACTAAAAGAATTGTTATCCGAATACCACGAAAAGTATCCTAATGGATTAACCTTTAACACCGAAGAGATATGAGAAAAGGATTTCACATCATAATGAAATAACATTTAACACCAAAGAGAGATGAAAGTTAAAACCGCAACGATTGTTAGTCAGATATATATCCTACCATATATTAAACTTACATACAATAGATGGTTAAACGGGGATTTAGAATTAATCGTCGGGTGGATCAATAAAGAATTGATTATTTCGGTATGAATAGTGAAGTTATTGAATGGGTAGTGATGATAACCATTTTAATCATGTGGAATGGATTTCTAATATATAAAATGAAGAAAGATGATAGATGATATTCAAAAAACAAAAACAGAATTATCGAAGATTGAGTTTAGATTGAAAATATCGACTTGGATCCTGAGATTGGGTGTTGTATTATTAATTCTAACGTTAATGTCCTCGTGTGCTTGTTATAACTGTCCGAGAGTATATAAGAATAGAGTCGGTGTACCAAACAGTGTGGCGGTACCATACTATAAGAATACAAAGGCAAATAAGTACGGACCCAAGAAACCATACTACGGTAAACCTGAGAAGAAAAAACGTAGATATGGAATCTGAAAATATCTAAACCCGTTTACAAAACGGGTTTTTTTATGTACATTATATAATATTTATAATTAACGAATAACTCAACCTAATTGAATATAGAATTGTACAACGGTTTATATCCTGAGATGGATGACGATAAATTTGAAGAGAGATTTAAACAGAGTTTAGATAACTCTTTTTTGATTTTTACGGGTCAAAGTACCTATGAGGAGATTGTGGTTTGTACTCCAAAACCTCACTTCTTCTTCTTCGACCCTGAAACAATTCCAACTAAGGAGGATATATACGACCTTATATACATATACGAAGAATACGAAGACTACGAAAAGTGCGGTGAATTAATGAACCTAATAAGACACACCAAATAAGGACACCAAATGAGACTACAATCCTTGAGGAACACTGAGGAACCACCATCTAAGATGAATTATTTACTTGCACACAACTCTACCGGTGAGTTAATTAACTATCTAACAAGAGTTTACAAAGTTCAAAAAAGAAAAAGAAAAAATATTTAAGAAATCTTTGATTTTATAAGAAATACTTCTTATATTTGTATCATCAAATAAGGGTAACACCTTAAACGTTCTTTTGACATAAAAAAATAGAAGAGGCAGGTAAGGGACTGATCATCCCAAACCTGAGTGTATGGGAGAATAAATCCTTTGAAAGGGGATTAATCCACACTGACAGTAGACATGTTCTATCATATTGGCTGAGACCCGCAAGGTTGAGGTTGATGTGTCCTGACAGGGAAGAGGTGGTAGTTAGATACACTAAGCAGACAGCTTACTTTCACGCTCATTGTGAGTACCCGAAAGGAAATCTCACTTTATGACCGAATAACCCATCTGTTGGGGGTAAGGTAAACTGTAAGGGGTTGTACCCGCACCGTAGGATTAACCGTCCGAAAGTGAACTGATTTAAACGTCAGTACAGTTGTATGAGTTTAAACTACAACAGATTTAACTTCCAAGGATAGCAGACCTTGGTACACATTCCTCTTTTTTATGATAAATGAGAAAGTTCTTGTTCGTAACACCTGAGAACCTATCATCAAACCCTCGTCCGTAACACCACGAGGGTTTTTTTATGCCCTGAAACATAGAATATAAATTTATTTAAAATATAATGAGATTTGTTTGGTGATTAAAAAATAATTTATATCTTTGTAGTGAATCATTTAATAATATGTTATGACAAATCAAGAGATTTTAAATTCAACAGACCTTAATTGGAATGTAAGAACAGAAACCACTAAAACTGAAAGTGGTATTGAACTTCCTAATATTGCATTGATTAGAGAAGACACGAATGAGGTGTTGGGTGTACACTCAACAAACTATGTACCCTACCAAAACAGTCAAATGGTTGAGTTACTCGATAGAGTTTCTCAATACACAGGATTGGATATCCATAAGGGTGGTCATTTCGGGGGAGGTAAGAAAGTATTTATCCAACTTAAGAGTAATGATCTTCGAATCGGTAACGATCGTGTTGAGGGTTTTGTTACCGGTGTAAATAGTTTTGATGGGTCCACGTCATTGGCTTTCGGTAACAGTAATGTGACTATCTCATGTCAGAACGCATTCTTCGCTGCATATCGCAACTTAGAGAAAGTTCGACACACAAAGAATATGGTACACAGAATAGATGAGATCTGTAGAGGTATCGAAAACATTTTGGATGAAGAACAAAAGATGTTCGATGGTATCACCAAAATGACTAATGAGAGATTTGATAAAGAAACTCAAGATTGGGTGACTCGAACTCTATTCAATATCAGTAAAGATGTTGACGTGAGAAATGTTTATGAGAATGACGATATCTCCACAGTCACAAAGAATAGACTCTCTCGATTCTATATCGATTTAAATGGGGAGTTGAAAGAGAAGGGTGATAACCTTTGGGGACTTTTCAGTGGTGTCACCAAATATACCACACACTCATTAAGTAAAGAAGATAACTCTGAGAACAAAATGTTCGGAACCTACGGTAACAGAGAAAGAAAAATCTTCAACGAATTGGTACTCGCTTAGTACTCAAGGTCCGGCTCTCGAAATGGGGGTCGGACCTAATTTTTTTGGGTTGTGGATATCTAAAACGGTAAAAAGTTTGGATATATCGAAATATTTTTTATATTTACATAGAAACAATTCATTATGAGTTTAACATTATCTATTAAACAAGGAATCATTTACTTTACAAAACAGAGAGATAGATCCACCACACAAGATCGGTGGTCCCATTATGATTCTGAAATTAAACGACTTGAGAGAAAACTTTACGAATTAGAGTTAGAAAAAGAATTTAGAATTTATGACAAAGCTATATAGAAACGAAAAGGGTCAAATAAAAGTACTCGAAGGAGAAGTACAATTAGTTAACGAGGATGGATCTGAAGTACGTCACCACAAAAGTAGATTTTCAATTTGTGGGTGTGGGAGGAGTAAATCAATTTTGTGTGATGGGTCACATAATTTAACACCGTGTGGGTGTGGAAGAAGTGAGACCGGATATTGTTCAGGGTTACACGAATTAACTGAAGAGGAATTCAATAACCGTTAAGATGCCAAAAAAACATAAGAGTCCATTACAAATGGTTTCTGATGAAGTGGATCGGTGGATAAAGAAGACGGAAGACCCTCAGGCAATATATCCTTTGCAGGCGGTTAAGGAAATCATCAAAGATCACTTTGAGCAAGAAGAAATCTTCGCAGGTAAAATGTACGATTATGGTGCAAGTGCGAAGTATGGATACGAAACAGGAAGAAAGTTTTATAACGATAAAATCAAATAATATGTGTACTTCAGGAATTCACTACATCGAAGAGGTGGAAGAAAAAAATGTCGATACTGATATCAAGATCGACAAAAAACTTATTTGTCAGTATTCGGGTCTCCCATCAATTGCGGCGTATGCCTCAGAGGACGTATGAAACCAAAGACCCTAAAATCGTGGGAGTTCGTAAAGAATGAAAGATTTGATATCTCCCGACTTCGGTCAAATGAACGACCTGAAGATTTCTACTACCAATTTGACGGATACACCTACTACCCTGCGGTTTATAAAACGGAATTAGATTTAATACCTGAGAAAAAATGACAACGAGAATTTTAAAAAACCTAAAGAATGGGGCTTCGGTGTACATAACTGACTCTGAGGGACTCCCAAGAGAGTTTGAAGACTTTAATCATGCAGTCATGGTTGCAGAACTATTCACAAGAGCATCAAAAGAAGGATACACTTATCGGGTGGAGAAAAAATTAGAATTAACCAATAAACAGTAAATCACTTAATTATGTCAGGAAGTTATGGATTTAGTATCAACTTGGAGTTAAAACCCAACTTAGACGTTGATAACCTACACGATCACGTAAAAGAATTCATCAATGAGAATGGTGGTCACAACGAGAGTGAAATTCTACAATCACTCATTATTGATGAGGAACAAGATATGATTGTATTCTTTGGGGATAATGAAGATACATGGAGGTACGATTACACTAAAGAGGTCATTTCTCTTTTAAGGAAAATCGAGGAGTACTATGACGGATATTTTAAAGGTGAGTTCCTATGGTATACCTACGAAATGCATGGGGACATTATACAGGATTATCAATTTGATGGGAAAGGCGGTGTTGAATATAAACTTACCACAGAACCTTTAGAAGATGATGAGTGGGGGGATGAAGATGAATAATATCGTTCAAAGACATGAGGTGTTCATCCTCCACAAGAAAAAACCCCGCAAGAAAGTCTCAAGGATATTCGCGGGAGGTAATATCGACACATTTCTAAATGAAGAGGACTATAAACCTGAGATTTTAACCAATGAAAAAAACATCAAGAAGTATTATGGTGATACTTCCGTAGAGGTGGAGTCATGGATATTCGAAAGATCTTTAAAGGTTGAGGACAATAAGCTAATCTTAAAGACAAACACGTTCATAAAGGGTAGAAGAATAGGAAAGAAATACTTTAGGAAGAGATTCTTTTCTCGTATAATTAAGATAGATTTGATTAAAGGTAACTTTTTGACGGTCGAGTCTTCGGGGACGAGTAAGAAAAGAAGGGGTGGTGTGTTTAGGGTGAATTCTTTTAATAAATTATCTGATAATATCAATCACTTTGTTGGATATGTTGATACTGTAGGTGGACATATTGGTTTGCGGGGATACTCAAATAACATTACACTCAATAAGGTTTTTGATACTAAAGAGATTCTATCACATTCCCCCATAAATGTTTCCATGAACAGTCTTATGAGGTTTTTTGTGGATAAGAAGAGTATCAAAACACCCAATGGAGATTACCGAAGATTACTTAAGGATTATTATCCCACAGAAAAATACTTAAAGAAGAACAACAGGAAACTTGTGCAGTCCATCACGGATATGTTGGGTGTCAGATCAAAATACTCCACCAAGTTATTCCACATGAATATAGAGAGAATAGATATTCACTACTATGTTTATATGTATAGGATTTTGGGTGGAGTACCAAACATAAGTAACATTAACCCTGAGGTATTCTTCTCTACCTCCCATGTCAAAGACGTGGGTAATAAATTCCATATCATTCATCACACACAAACACCTGTGATTTCAGATAATGAAAAACAGTGTTTGATAAAGATTGTTAATGATTCTATGGGTGTATGTTTAACACGTGAGTTTGATGATCACTTTAGAATGTTGACTAAATTAAGAAGGTACTTCCCTGATATGGAATTAACCACAACAAAGAGATCCACCTTCTTAGAGGAACATTCACGTCTTGGTACTCTCATGTCCCAAATCAAAAAGGGGTACGAGGTTGTTTTCGAATACGATGGGGAGATGTTAATGGATCTACAATTGCCAATTAATATTGGGGATGATAGTTTCACTCCTTATGTGTTGGCGTCTGAGACCGATTATAAAGAAGAGGGTGACACGATGAAGCATTGTGTATATTCTTATCACGATAGAAGTAACAGTTTCATAGTGTCTCTAAGATCTACCGAATCGAATAACGATAGAGTTACCTGTGAGTTTAGTGTTGAGACGGGTAAAATGGTACAGGATAAATACCTTATGAATGGGAGGACACCTGATAATTTCTTACCAGCGGTGGAAGAACTAAAGAATAAAGTAAAGAGATGGCACCAAAAAGGTAAGATATCCCAATTGAATAGGGTTGAGAAACCTCTCAAGGTAAATGGTATGGATGTAGATCCTGAGGATATCGTTTACAATCTAACTTTCGAGGACCTACCCTTCTAAACCACACCTTGACTTTGGATTTTATTTTCTGTATATTTTATTATATACAAGAAAACACCTTAGTCAGGTTTGGATGAATTAACAGAAAAATTATTATTGGAAGCAAAGAGGACTTATGATCCGAGTCGTTTAATTAACGATTTGGATTATTCTAACCTTAACATGTACCAATTCATCCTTAAAGCCGTTCTTTCCGATTCACAATATTACGGTAAAACACTTCAGAAGAAAATAATCTTTGATCTTTGTAGGGACACCCTTGATACGATACGTAGTGTTCCTGATAAGGAAGACTGTGGTGATATGTGTTTAACAAATCAAATCAATTCCCACGGTGAGTATTATGAGATAAAGTGTAGTGTTTTAAGTAGCACCGATACTTGGGCAATTACCAACATCAGACCGTGGCAGGATTATAAATTCTTTATATTGTTATTCATTGATAGATCTAAGGATTTTAAATACAGGTTTTTTGTCATAGATAAACAAACTTTACTAAATAGTGGTGGGAGTATTGGTCTTCATTTTCAGAATAATACCGCGGAATCTAATGTCGGTAATGATCGGGCGGGAAGACGAGCTACCATCTCACGTGGTAAAGGGTCCGAAACTTACTTATTAAAACACAATTTATTGGAGGATAACTCTTATGAATCACTCTGTAAGTTCATGTTTGAACGTCACGAGGTTCTTGGTAGTAATGATTCGGAGTACGTACCACCTAAAAGAGTCATCCATGTCGGTGATCAATTAGACTTATTCTAACGTTTGCAGGGGTACAGTTCTGTAAGTAATCCTGAGGTATAGTAATTATCGGGATGTCTATTGGTGTTCCAACCCCCATTAAAGGTAACTCCTTGGGAGGCATTAATTGTATTTAATGTCACAAAATCCACAGTACCTTCAACATCTTGTTCATAGGTTTGATATTCATTACCACCGAAGTTGGTGATCACAACCAACTTATAGTTGGAGGTGTGGTTGGATAATTCCTGATCCAATCGTCTACCTCTTCTTTTTATTTCGTCCATAATCAAATTTCTATCTACCTCATTATCAACCATATCTGAGATTGATTTGGGGTGTTTGGTATTTTCGGGGGAAATAAACATAAGAAATAACTTTCTTGAATTAGAGTTCAGTAAATCTCTAAATCGATTCACACATCTTTGGTAGTATTCATAATGATCTTGATTCCGTGGATCCTTATGAAAAAAGAAATCTTCATGGTAGTGGGTGTGACCACAACTATGTTCATGGTATTTGTTAGCCACTTCCACATAGTAGGATTGATCTAAGAACTTATTAAAATCATCAGAGAGACAATCAATAATGATTTCTTCATCACTGAATACCCAATCGAATGGATAGGACACCGGTTTAATTTGAATACGTTGCATGATCCGAGCGGTGTGACAGATCGTACCTAAAGAACAGACTTGATTATACATAGTGAATTAACCTTATTTGATTTTTATAAATATTTTCTTTATATTTTTTAATATCAGGATGTTAAAATAACCTCCCGAAGGGTCCGTTTCGGTCGGGGGTTAACAAAGGTTAAAAAAATGAAGGAATCACAAAAGAAATGTCAGAAATGTGGGAAGGAGATTCCTGTGGGATTAGAGTTATCGTATATCTGTGTAGATTGTTTGGTGAAAAGACCTCGTATAGAAGGTGTGGGTCGTAGATAACATTCTTCGGGGGTTAAAGATGATGATGGATTTTACTCTTACGAGTTACGCATTTACACATCTATTCGGTAATCTAATAAAGTGGTTTAAAAGAAACATAAATAATTAAATTACATAAACATGAAAACGCCCAATGAAATTTTTAGACATGCAATTCCTTCTGAAATTTATCAGAAGATAAATGGAGACAGAGGAATAGGAGAACAAATGGACCCCAATAAGATGGGAATGTGTATGGAGTTAATCTCCGATTACCTATCACAGGAACCTAACCCCACCAAAAAAGGGTGGGAGGACTATTATTTTTCAGTACAACCCAAAGAACCTTTGATTGAAGCCGCCAACTACCTCATCAATGAATTAGGTATTGATCAGACCAACGCTAAAAGGTATGTGTATTTTAGAATCATAGGACAGACGTGGAATGGAATGGTCAATGAGTTCAGGACCATTGAACAGTTGCAAGAGAAGTTTCCCGAGGTAGAATTTAAGAAGACGGATTTTAAAAAAGACAATGAGTTATTCACTGATTGGGAAGGATTTACGAAATCGGGGGAATTACTATTCGGAATACAGGTAAAACCCATTACATATTACGTCATGAGTCAAGATTGGCAGTTAAAGGTAAAGGAATCTCATAAGGGGAAGATAAAAACCTACGAGAATTTATATCATGTTCCACACTATATGGTATATTATGACCCTAACAATAGTGAGGTATTGTTTCAGTTTGAACTATACCCATCCATCGAGGAGTTATTAAAATCTGTACATTCGTGAGTTACAAGGAAGAGGACGATGAGTTAAATGAGTTCATTCGGGGGGAGTTAGAAAAGGAAATAACCCTAACGGAATACTTACAAAGGACTCAGACCAATGAGAAGATGTTGGATTTATTCCTTGATGGGTATCTCTACGGAGATATGAAGGATCATTTTAAGGAATTAAACAATGAGGATCAAAGGGCACATCTTGAAGTATTGAATCTTGCCATGATCATTGCAAGGAAGGTAAATAATGATATGGAGAGGTATAAGTTATTGAAGAAAGTAATAGAAGAGTTGAACTATTTATAGGATATGGTATCGGTTTTAATTATAGTAAAGAACAAGAAGTTTCTCTTTTGTAAGAGGAGACCTGATGATGAGGTCTATGCGGGATATTGGGGACTTCCCGGTGGAACGGTAGAAGCGGGGGAAACTCCGTTAGAAGGAATGACAAGAGAGATAAAGGAAGAACTTGGAATTATTATAACTAATGTACGATTTCTAAAGACCTATGAATATGGTAAGGGAAAGTTAATGAATGTCTATGTATATGAAGACGATGACTTCGATCCCTCTACCATTCGATTAAATGAGGAACATACAGAACACAAGTTCTATTCCTATTATGAGGTCGACAATTCCGAGGGATTCATACCTTCATCCACAACGTTCTTATTGGATTATATAAGGAATTATCCTTTATCTTAAAAAAAAAAGATAAAATTTTCTTGGTATTCTAAAATATTCTTTTTTAATTTGTCTCATCAAATAATAAAGATATGATTAAAACCCGCAAGATTAAACTCTTGGTGAAGGGAGATTCACAAGAAAGACGAGAAGGAAAAAGAATTGTAATCGATACAATCAAAGAATGTGTCAAACTTTCCAATGAGATCATTCGAGTCTCCTTGCCGAATCAATTCGATCTTTATGAGATGACCCACGGGGAGAACAAACTTTCCATGAAGGATGCTCGAGAGAAGATTCTTGAGAAGTTCTCATCAAATAGTTTGGAGATGGTTCCTTATGACTATAGTAAGAATAGGAATGAGATACCATCGATGATTCGTACCTCATTGTCGAAGAATATTTATTCCACCATGAAGAATAATCTTTATGATATGATTCGTGGGGAAATGTCCATACCGTCTTATACAAATGCGGCTCCCATTCCTATGAACTTCACCTCAGTGTCATCAAAGAAAGGTGCGGGGGCAATCTTTAAGTTGGATGAGGAGGGTTATTATTACTTCAAGTTTCCCAAAAAACGGGGATTCAAAACCAATGAGGTTTATTTAAGTCTATTCTTTGGTAAGGATCGATCTAATAATAGGGTTATTGTGGAGAGGATCATTGCGGGGGAGTACAAGTTATCAGATTCATCAATACAATTAAAGGATAATGAACTTTATCTTTTACTAACCTATAATCAACCTGAGAAGGAGGTTAAAGATTCCAATAAGGTAATGGGTATTGATATGGGAATTAACAGACCTGTATCCATACACATCTTGGGAGAGAAACATCAACCTTATCAGATAAACTTGGGGGATAAGATTCACTATGAAAGAACCAAACTTAGAAAGATGAGACAAAGACTTCAAAGTTCATTGAAGTATTCTAAGGGTGGTCATGGTAGAAAGAAGAAGACATCCGCACTTGAAAATCTAAAAGATAGGGAGAAGAATTGGGCAAGAACCATGAATCACACTATTGCTAAGAGTGTCATTGATGTAGCGGTAAAGAATAATGTGGGTATTATTAAGATGGAGGATCTTTCGGGGATAACCAAGAATACCAATAATGTTTTCCTAAAGAGTTGGGCGTATTATCAGTTACAAACGGATATTCAATACAAGGCCAAAGTCGAGGGGATTACTATTGAGTGGGTTCAACCAAAAGATACGTCCATTACATGTCCCACATGTGGTAATATAGATAAAGAAAATCGTAGTTCAGAGGATGTAACTAAATTTTCTTGTGTATCTTTGGATTGTAAGGATTATAATAAGAAAAAGGATGCCGACGTTGTGGCGGCAGAAAATATAAGTAAATCGGTGGGGTATTCTGTTAAACCTAAGAGTAAGAAAGGTAGAATGATGAAGATCACCACGGTTGAAACTAACGTTCTTTTACATTAAGGAAAAATAGTATAAGTTTATACTTAAAGCGTAGGTTGTAATGCGCAAGGTGATCCATGAATAAACATGGTTAAGGGTCTATCGACCACTCACCAAATACTATTAATATGTTGTATAGTATATACAATATGGAATCCTTCGATCAGTTATTGGTAGTATATACAATGCGACTTCGATTTGTTCATTATTGGTAGTATATACAATATGTGAAAGAATTCATGAGTTTGAAATCTGTTGGTGGTATATACAATAAGTTCATCGATCCACATTAGTTGGGCGTTCAACTTTCCCATTTATCGGTTTCGACCAAGTGTTGGGATCGAATAGTATATACAATTGTGAAATAACCCCGATTCTAAGGATAGTATATACAATTGAGACCATGAGTGAATAGTATATACAATAATCTCACTGACACAGATATCAGTACCTATCTGAAACACAAGTATAAACAAAAAGAAATTATAAGCGTAGGTTGTAATGCGCAAGGTGAATCATGAATAAACATGATTTCGGGGGGAGACCCCACTCACCAAATGCTATTAATGTGTTGTATAGTATATACAATTCTATAAATATTACGAACAATAGTATATACAATTGGGTGTTGTGCCAATGAGAATTGTTCATTATTGGTGGCATATACAATTGACATGGTTACTTTGTTTTCTTAATAACTATAAAATCTTACAGTTGATCATATAGTATATACAATAAACCATCCCACGAAGAAATTTTAAATCGATATATATGAGTTAATTATATTCTTGACTGTCTGTTTCTTAAAAAGCGGGGGTAAAACCAATATCAATATAAATAAAAGTATTATACGTAGATACATATAAGAAAGAGACATTCCAAATTATATGTATAAGAAGATAATCCAATTCCTTATAGTACTATTACTCCCTAATGTTCTATATAGTCAAAGTATAGAATGTAATCCATATAACCATAGAGTAAAGAACTACATAGTAGAAGAAGAAAACAATTACAGTATAAGTTATGTAAGTTGTTTCCATGCACAAGGTGTAGTAGTAGATCTAAGTTATAAGGATGTAATGATAGGAACCCATATGATGGGTAAAGGTCATAAGAATACAGTATATGGATTTATCAGTTATAGATATAGAGTAGGAAAAAGAACCCTATTACATGTAGGTCCTCTATATAGAATAAATAATAATTCTTCACTACTAATAGGTCAGTTCGGTATAGACTATAAAGTATATGGTCCGCTACATTTTACAAGTAGGATTCTTCAGATCAGACAAGACCTAAATTACCTTAATGTGGGTATGAAATTGTCCCTTTAGGGACCCCTTCCTTAACCCACCCTCAGACTAATTTTCAGACTGTCTGAGTGTATTACATCCTAAAGTGTAATACATGTCCATAAGTCATACAAAAGTGTCTTAAAACGGGTCTATTACAGTCCCTTTTTGTCGTATTAAACTTTTTAGGTCTAACACCCCTCTAATCGACACTTTTTTCCCCTCACATATATCAGACCCTAAATTCTACCACTTTTTACCACTTTCTGCCACTCCGTAGGGTATTGTGTCCTGTGTGAAACAAAGACTGTTTTTTCTAAAAATTTATAATATGGATACTTTTATATGTCATACAGGGGGTTTTCAGGGGTATAATGAAGGGGTCGTTATACTATAATAAGTCATACGTTATACCCTATAAATGTATAATGGTTATATCGTTATACTCGGGTGATGTCATACGTCCAATATAATGGTTTCTAAGTAATACACCACAGTATACCCCCACGGGTATATCACAGTATAAATTGTATGACATTATACCCTGACGGGTGTCATACATTTCTGCCAATTAAAATGTGTGTTTAATGTTCCACGCTGAAAGTTCAACTACGCCAATTAAAATTCGGATGTCATAACATCTTACAGGGGAGAGGTTCCGATTACAGGTCCTGAATTTATTTGCGGACGAATCTTATATGGTTTTAATTTTCGGGAGAGTTGTAAACCCAATTCCTCTTCGTCCATTCCTTCGGGTAAGGACCCTAACTGAACCTGACCTATAGATGATAACCGGACCGAGTCACCGGAGTAGATAAAGGAAAGTTCTACATTAATATCCTTAACGTCTAACTTAGAGGTTGATGCCTTAAGGATCGTATGGTCTTTCTTTAGTCTTGTCATACACTCTTTACCCGTGGGGAAGTTAATCTTCTTTACTGTGTTTACCAATATGTCGATGTCTTCTTCAGGGGTATCTATGCCAATTACAATCTCACGGGAGTAATTCAGTAGATCAGATAGTCTGCCAATTAGAATTCGAGATCCTCCTTCGTTGAGTCTGTCGTTGAAGGTAAAGTTTATGAAACTAATGAATCCTGATTCTACCTTATAGTTGACAACTAATAATGAGTGTATGTCTTGAAGTATACTACGTATGGATTCCCCCGCATTTTCGGTGAAGGTCTCGTATTGTTTAATATCAATAGATACGTCCACCGAGTATACCAAATCATCAAACCCCTCTGCGGGTGGATTAGGTACAACATGCATCTCAATACCATAAACATCAGATGAATGATTAAGGTGTTTCGAATTCTCAAGTAGGGTTAATAATTTCATATATAATAAATATTGTGTTATGCCAATTAGAATCCCCCCTGAACGCATGATCACGTTGTTCAGGTTGTGCCAATTAAAATTCGAGAGCTCAGCACCGTCGATCACGATCGTTGCATAAAAAAAAGGTTACCCATATGAGCAACCTCTTCTTAGATTTAGAGTAAGTATGAGTTACGCTGCAGACTTCTGCTGTCTCAATAACTCATTTCTGAATTTCAATGCCTTCGCTTTGTTAGTGAAGTACTGATCATACTGAGTACCTTTAATAGATACTCTTACTCTGTAACGATTACCGTTACTGTTGGTCACTTGGTAAATGTTATTACCAAGATTGGTGTAGCTGTACGTGCTACTTGTAGTTGACTTTGGCATAATACTTAATTTAAATTATAACTTATTACATTATAAAATATACAGAAAATATTCCGATAAGTCAACCCCCGCAACCTGAAGAGGTTCAAATTAACATGTCAAAGAACGAATGCCAATTAAAATTGGCCAGTGCAGATCAGGTCCCTGTATTAAAACAAACCAAATGCTGCAAGTACGACGAATGCAACTATGGTTGCAACTCCTACAGTACAAAAGAAGAATATCAACTTCCAAGTCGCACTGTATTGTTTTATCGATCTACCCTGACGGTACTCTATATCTTCTTGTGTCATCTGTCTCATGATACTACCTGTTTTATTTGCTGTAGACTTCTCTGTCTATTTTCATTGCTGTTACCTGATTACTCATGAAGTAGAAGAGCTTACTCTCACAGTACTTCATTCTTTCTTCATTGACCTCCTTAGCTGCGTCTTCCCATTGGTTCATCCAATAAGAGATCTTTGGGAGGTACCCGTGTGGATACTTTTTATTCATCTTTTATTAATTTAAGTTCTACTGCGTATTCATAACGTAACTGATCGTCTTGGAAGGGTTTATCCCCGAAAGTGTATCTCGTGTCCCTCCTTACCTTTTCGTCTATAAGACTCTCCATCTCACGACCAAACTTCTCTATATCTTTAAACCCCAACGCTTTCATGTTGATTATATTTTAAGAACGTTAGTAAATCTTCTTTATTCACGTATAATGATTTATTAATTATATAGATATCTCCGACGAATCCATCTAAGTTACTGTCCTCGTAGTCCCACGCAGTCCAATACGGTTGCAATCTCGGGTTATACGATATTCTCACTGTTGGTTGCCGATTAAAATTCGACAGGTCCTGAGATCCTGACTCGAAAGAAATCCATGAACATACTGTTTTATTCTCCCCCTCGAATATGCGGGTGGCAACCTTCTTGCTGTTATTAAGCTTACCATTGATGATGGTATAACTGAATTCCTCAGGGTCATAGTACTCAAGGATACCCTCCTTCTTATTACGGAGTTGCCACTTCATGAAGTTGGGACCCTGAGCCAAATGGAATCTTAACCTGTTCATACCTCATCCTCCATTTCATATTCATCATACTCCTCCTCGTATGAGTCGTCAATGAATATAATTTTAAAACCATGGATCATACCATCCATCTGAGATATGAGTAACTCGTACTGTCCATCACCGTAACCTGAAGACGAAACGACACCTGTATCGTAAGTACCCCATCCTTCTTCTGTACTTAAGGTTCGATCACACATCTTGACATACCACTGTTCTCCATCTTCCTTAACAGGACGGAACGGGTGGTCACCAAATGGATCTCCTTTCTCTGTCAACCATGGTAGTTCTTGTGACATCTCATCATTACGGTAGGATGTCATACAGAAGACACCCGCCTGACCCGAGTCGACTCCAATGTTGTTACAGTGGTGTTCCCATATGGGACTCTTTATAATATTATGTAATACAGTGAGGGAGTGAACTCTTTCCCCCCAACCGTGTGATTCACGGTAGTCCACCTGAGTGTCATACACGCCAGGTCGAACATTCTTGATAATCTCTTGGCACCATGTTGGTACCTCATAACATGGGTCAGAGATGATAACCTCCTCACCCAATAGGATTTGATTCTTTTTTAAATTTTTCATTGTAACACCTTTTATGATTTATTCGAATATACTAACTTATTTTAGAATATACAAACTTTTTTGTGCCGATTAAAATCCGACAGGTCCATCCTGATCACCATCCCTTCGGCCAATGATAATAATGCGGGGTTTTACCACCACCCCTATATTCATCATGTTGTTTGCGTTCCTCCATCGTAACTTTCTTGGGACCACCAACTACTTTAACAAACCTTCCGTTTTTATCCCTCTTAAGCATCTAATACAAGAGTTTTATAATTCACCTCTAAGAATTGATCTAACATGTATGACAGGGTTTCAACATCGATCCCTGATAAATCAAAATCGATATCATCTCCGATAGAGTTTCTACCGGTTACCAAACCATCCTCGTTTATGCCGATTACAATCCACTGTTCGGGACCGTGATCTGTGTCAACATCTACTGTGAACATTTGGTCGAACTCAATCTCGTTACCGTCAAGCTCATCCTTGATGTATTTAACAATCTTTCGATTTAAGTTCTCTTTGTACTGTTTTGTTAATGTAATGTAAGACATAACTGTCGTTTTAAGTTTAAAATCGAATTATCTAAGAAGCTTAGTTAATTCATTACGGTTCTCAGCAATGATCTTGTCCATGGCCGTTTGAATCTTTCTTTTGGCTCGTTCCATGAACTTAAGGTCCTTTGCTAACATATCTAAGTCATCCCCATCGAGATCTACTTTACCAACGATCACTCGGATATCCTTAGTACTTCCTCCCCTGCGATAAAATGGGGATCTTGCATAAATGTATTCTGATCGAACCACAGACAATTTTATTTGGCTCAAGGATTCCTTCGCTCTCATCTGTAGGATGGTTTCCTCGAGTAATGCAACTGTGTCAAACTGTGATTTCCACTTGGTGACTACATTTCTATATGTGCCAGTTAGATTCTTAAGATCTGTGGAGGATCCCTCAGGTTCCCCTTTTAGAAATATCTCGAACTGACTCAACTCTTTAGGGGTACCCACCATCTCGGTGAATACTCCCTGTACATGTTTTACTTTATTATTCATTATTACGGTTTAACTATTATACTTCTGCCAATTAAAATTCTTTGCCGGTCATCGCTGCCACCTCCATCTCCAAATTAGATGCACACTCCTCCACTTCTTCTTCAGTAAGGAATGGGAAGTTGTCTTTTATTGTTCCTTGGAAATCAGGTTCGTCCTCATCTTGGAGTTCTTCCGCAAGGTACTCACACTGATTGTTTATGAATTCACATTCGTACCATTCATTGAATCCGTCGAAACGATACCTACCTTCAGAGTATGTATAATCCTCCTCTGTGTGGTTACCATCTTCATCAACCCAACTCTTACCTGTGAAATCACAGCCAGGTTCTTCGTAATACATCTCAACTTTAACCCCGTACTGAGTTGCAAGTTGGATACAAAAATTGATTGGCGGACTCCACGCCGTTTCACCTGATAGAATGATTTGGTCTTTGGTGACCTCCTGAACGAAGTCCAACCCAACATCCCATTTAGTTCCAAACCAATTTATATTGGTAGGATACCATCCTTGATTCCCATAGTCATCCATATCCGTTTCGGGGGGAAGACCAATCAAAGATTGAAATAGATTATTCTTTTTATCCTCGTCCTTACTATTCTTCAGGACTTGAATAACAGCAGAAACTCTCTTTAACTTTTGAGAGTCCCCACTGACTACGATATTGTTGTAACACCAATTCGGCATAATACTTATATTATTATTACAAAGATATAACTTTTATTTTGTTTTACCACCAAGAACTGTAATAGACATCATATCCCTCCTTGATAGAATCCAACCCTTTCTCGATAAACTCCAAGGTTTCTTCCTTGTAGTGTTCATCAGAGTCATTACCGAAGAAGAACCCACGGGTTTCAGGTAGGTCACCTTCTTTGATATCCTTCTCTAATTGTTCCAAGTCCTCCCAAGTAAGTTGGACATTGACACAATTAAAAGAATCTTCCTCACCACCCTTCTCGTAGTAGAGGTCTTCCATCCACCCCTGCAAGTTTGGGTGTTTTCTCCAATAGTGGAGTTCTTCCTTATCACAAAGAACTTCGTGTTCTTCGGTTTCTTCATTGTACTTCTCCGTTGAGAAGTCCACAGGACGAGTAATGAATCCTTTCTTTACTCTCCACGCAAATTGGTCTAATCCCATAGTTTCTGTTATTAAATGATTACTATACAAAGATAACCATTATTTTATTATACACAAACATTTTCTGTTATATTTCTATGCCGAATAGAATGATATCAATGGCGCAGCTGCAGCTAAAATCCTGATCCTGTTTGCGCGCTTGCTGTTACATTTTATTTGGCACGTGCCAATTAGAATTGACCTGAAGAGATCTGCGTGCATAGTAAATTTCTATTCATAAAAAAACCCCCACATTTCTGCGGGGGTGTCATACATAATTAATAATCGTTAACCCTAATCATGCATATCTACGAATACTACATACTTTTTATTCGTGGGGTCATCATTCTCTTGTTCAGAAACGTATTGATGCGTAACTCCACACTCATTGAAGTGCCAATCATAGAACTCATCTTCTAATACATCGAATGTGCCCTTACCATGTTTCTCTTTTTGGAACATATGTTCACAGTACCTTTTAGCACCGTACCAATCATATGGACTTCCGATATCACCATTCACACATTTATCGAAATTGTCTTTGGTGTATTGGTCAGGTTCTAACCAACCTTCAACCTGTTTGTTAATCATCTCGATAGTATGATTTGGTTCAGGTGTCCAACGAGAGTGGGTATCGTGGATGTGCACTTCATTGTCTTGACTTACACATCCACCGAAACATCTCCAATTATTTTCAGTTCCCCAATCGGAAATCATTACTTCCGCCTCCGACATTGCATCTTTGGGGGTCTCAGCTTGAACTACTATAAAATGTAAATTATGCATAGTCTCCTTCCTTTTCCATTTTACAACCTCTCACGCCAAATAAATTCTCCTTAAGTTGCTGTCTCTCCTCGTTCCAATCTTCAAAGTTTTGAGCTTTCCATTGATTGTAGAACTCTTGTTTCCACCAACTATCTTCACATAAACAGCAAATGACTTCTTCCGAGATATCCTCAAAGTTATCATATGCGTATTTGTAAAGGTTCTCCTTATTGTTTTTTACAGGTACGAACTTACCCTCATCTGCGTAGTCTCCTGCAATTACGATGTTATCACCCGCCCATGAACCTATGAGTGGATTATCACTTCTTAAATCTCCACCACCACGATTGTTGCCATCCGCAAGTAGAATTGCAAGTCCTTGCATGATAGACATTCCGTCTGATGAAAACTCCATTAGTTTCGACCCACTACCGAATGTGTGAGGGTTAAGATACTGACCTTTTGTGGTATTGACCACCTTATAATACTGTCCCATAATTAAATTATTAAATGATTACTGATACAAATATAACACTATTTCTGTAATACACAAGAAAGATTTATATTTATTTGTGCCGATTAAAAAGAGACGACGCCGTCAGATCCTGCAACTTCACTTACGTAATACATCAGGATACCTGTGGGCCCCTGGCGTATTTTATTTGGCGGGATGCCAATTAGAATCCACAGTGCATGACGACTATAGTCATCATTTACATAAAAAGAAAAACCCCCGACTTTCGCCGAGGGTTAATCATAGTAATCACTTGTAACATTATGTCATGAAATTACAAGACTCCAAAATTACTCAATTTGTGATAGACACACAAATTTATATCGTGATATTAATTGATGCGTTAAAATTGTGATTCTTTAAGACATCCCTATCGATGATAGAATGGATTTTCTCCGCAATTCTCTCATACTCTTTTGGGGATACATTAAGATTCTTCATGTGAATCTTACCATCCACAATCTTAAACTTCACTCTAACTGTTTTTTCTTTACTCATTTTTAATAACTGACTGAACATACTCCAAGGAGTTTATGGTATCCATGTGTTGTGAACCACTATACCGATTTTGTTGCCGAATAATATTGACAATGACTCCTCCCGTCGGGGTGAATCCTTCACCTATCAATTTATTCACTTTCTTTTCTAACCCCTCAGGGTGACTACTACTCACTACTTTATACTTCATTGCGGTACCAATTTAAGTGAGCTCGTTCTTCGTATCGTCTTTCCTCATCCACATTAACCAATGTCTCATGTTTCCCGCAATCGGGACATACTTCGACTTCATAAAGTGAATGGTCTTGAGAATTGTTGGGGTTATCCATCATGACTACTCTAACTTCATCTTGAGTTCCCTCCCACATACAATTATAACATGTGTAATTATCCATGACTTAAAAGATTACTTCTTTAACTTCATTAACCACACGACACACCGACTTGTTGTTGATGGTGTCTTTAATTCTTTGAACAAATTGTTCTTTGGTTTCACTCTCCGAAATCTTATCTACGGGTAGAGTACATTGTAGATTGGAGATTGCGTATGGTGTACCACTTGATGAGTGTCCACCATAGAATACATACTTAATTGAACCTTCTACGAGGTTACAGATAAGGGTCTTTGGATTTCCGTAAGGGTCTTCCAAATGTAAATGACATACTTTCATGACTTTATTATTAATGATTACAATGTAAATATACGAAAAAATTTATATAAAACAAATTCTTTTATACAAAAAACTAAACTTTTTTTGGGATGGGGACCTCAGGATCCAACATTTTATTCGGCACCCCACAACAGATATCGTGCCAATTAGATTTGACCCGGAGACTCCGGATCTGTGATGGGATGTAATACAATAAAAAAAGGAGTACCGAAGTACCCCTTTCATATTCAAACATTTTAGATATTTCAAACTAAACACGGATGAATATCTTCTTGTCGTTTCTACGTTTGAAGTTATAAATATCTTCAATCATACGGACATAATCGGAATGACTACCACAAATCTTATAGAAGTGTGGGACGATTTCACTTTTCTTAATGAACTCGTCAGTATTAAACTCGTTCTCGTACTTTCGTAATACACTAATAATACTACGAACGAAAATTGTTCTCGAATATCCCTCGGGGAAATACTTTTGAAGTGAAGTAATGAACTCACCCCATTGTACCGCTTTGGAGTAATTACCAATTTTATACATACCATTGTTGAATTGGTCTTTCCTCGTATTGGTAAAGTTACCATTGGTCAAAAGGAACATAGAATCAGTTAAACTGAAATGTGGATATATCTCCATAAATTGTTTCAGTTTAATGTAGTTACGATTTCCTTTGGAAACATAGAACTCTAAGAAATCCTTTCTCGTCCAAGATTGAGAATTTTGGTTGGACTGAATAACTTGAGTTTCTCCATAGTTATCGACTTGGAGGTAGTAGATACCTTTACCACTTAACTTACTCGCGTGGTATCGGTGTTGTCCATCAATGATTTCCATCTTCTTATTAACTAAGATAGGAATCACTAATAGTCCTTCATCCATCATAGATTGATAGATTCTCTTTACACGACCTTGATTAACGGGTCTGTTACTTTCCATCAACTTGAACATATCAAGGTTGGTGGTAAAACTAACTTGGAAGTTAGATTTCGGAGTCTTTACTTTTGTAGACATAATGTGAATTGTTCGGTATTATCTCCCCGTTCCCGGTTTAGTTTGTTGAAATATCTATTACAAACATATAACTTAATTTTCAATCCACCAAATATAATCGTTATTTTTTTATTTTTTCTGTGCCGATTAAAATGTTCCTCCGGTCTTCCTGAACTGTGATCCTCAAGATCACCGTGACGTATTACATTTTATTCGGCGGGGGTGCCAATTAGATTCGAAACCTGAAGGTCCCGCGACGGGAACTCCTCTAAAAAGAAAAACCCCCACCTTTTCAAGTGAGGGTAATCCCAACCAATCAACCAATAAATCAACACTATACTTCTACTGTTTCATCATAACACATAGATTACATCGTGAACTTCCTTACTTCCGTAATACATTGAACCACCATCGTTTCCTTCATCATCACTTTGGGGGATTAAGAAACTTCCATCGGTGAATTCAATTACAACGGGTCTCTTGTACCACATCAATTCTTCCATATCCTTATCTCCTAACCAAGTGATATTCTTAATGGTTTTTCCTCTCAAGTACTTGTTGAACTTGTTGAGGTGTTTGTCTTTCGAAGGTGACATAAACATTGACATAACTTATTCTTTTTAAATGATTACTATACAAATATAACACTTATTTCGTAATACACCAAATTAATCTCCGCCGAATAAAATCCGATCCTGACGGTGATTACCTGAGTAAGGTAACCACACTTCCGAATTCATCATCAAAGATTTTGATTAGATTCTCATAATCACCTTCCATCATACGGTGAACCATCTCATCAATGTATTCGGCGGACATCCCCACCTGTTTACCCATTTTCATTGCGGTGCCAATTAAATAGTAGCTGTTGCCCTGAGGTCCCGTTAAATCGATTACAATTCCGCGGGTGTCGTCTTTCTTAACTATCATGATGATTTTCTATTAAGGTTTGCCAATTTAATTGTACCATCCGCAATTCTCTTTCTACATTCATCCACACCGAATCCTAAGAATTCATTACGATACTTCGAGGTAGTCCTTGAATAGTTCCAATAGTACTCATCCAAGACAATTTTGTGTCTTCTTTCATTTCCCACCCCGTACATATCATGTGAACGGTACGCGATTTTACTTCCGTAGGATACGAATGTCTCACCGTGAGGGTCGGACATTATCTGTTGATTTGCGAGGTCGTTTCCACCTCTTGAGGTCATCGGTCTAACCGATACGAATTGTGATAACTTCATGACTTATATTATTTGATTACTATACTCAAATATATAACAAATTTTCCATTATACCAAATAAAAGTGTGCCGAATAGATTTCGAATGCACGCACAGTGCACACATCACTGCGATCATAACCACCACCAGGCAACAGCAACAGGTTGTATTTTATTTGGCGGTAGTGCCAATTAGAATAATACTGCAGCGTGCATGTCTGTGATCATAATCAGAAGACCGGCGCAAAAGTCTTCATAAAAGAAGTTGGCATAAAAAAAAGGAACACGAACCACGTACTCCTTTTTTACTCGTTTCACATTATATACACATCAACTCTGTTGAATGGTTTGACAAAAATATTAAACAAGATTGGAACTCACAACAGATAAGAGATAAAATTATGTTAAGGGGGTGCCAATTAGAATTTGGGATACCCAACAAGGTTGTCAAGTCCGTATGTAGTATAAAAGAAACCCCCACATTTCTGCGGGGGTCTCACCAAACCAATAAACCTTTAAGGGAATTGATAGTTTATCGAGTCCAACTCCCACAACTCGTGTTCAATAAAACCAAGATTCTTTACAATGTACTGACCAATACTTCTTTGTTTCCTTACTTCATCAACTGATGAATGTAATACGTTTTTACAAAACTCCTTAAAGTTTGAGATTTTGTAGCGGTGTGGTATATCATTATTATCTCTAATGGTAAGTGTCCACTTGTCTTTTGTTTTAGTTAAATAACCTTTCATGACTATTGTTTTTTATGATTACTTCTACTAATGTAATACAATTTTAACATATAACCAAATAAATGTAATAAATTTTTAAGAAAAAGAAAGTAACCTTCTGCAGGAACTTCAGATCCTATTTTAATTGGCGAGGGAATGCCGATTAGAATCACTGATGGTAACTGTGCACGTACACCACACAGTTCATAAAAAAACCCCCACCTAATGGTGGAGGTTAAATGAGTTTTTACTAACGATAACTTCTCTGTTACGTCCTCAACTTAAGGAATAGTCTGAATTATGTTTATAGTGGTTTCCTGACAAGTAGATATCCACTTTTGACGGGGGTCGACTAACACGAATACTCCCCAATACGTTCGATACGATTGTCAATGACTTCAACTAATTGGTCAAAGTAGATACCTTCTGTTTTCTCTATCTCTCTAAGGTTCCTATTAAGATAGTGTACATTGTAGGTATCATCCCAACCTAAAGTAACGAGTACGTATTGTTTGTGATGATGTCCGTTTACTTTCATAAGTAAACCTTTGTTGTTACAATTAAACAACTGAGTAACTCCCCAAGTCCAATAGATAGGTTTGTTGTGAGTTAATACTTGTAAAGTTTGGGATGTGTCAAACTCTCTTTGATACAGATAATCGATTTTTCTAATGTCCATGACTAATTGGTTTAAGTGATTTCTACACTACTAATGTATTACAATTTTTTCATTATACCAAATCTTTTTTTATCTTTCTATGCCGATTAGATTTACAAGAAGGAAACGATGGTTCATCTTCAGATGTAATACGATCCCGAAGGATACCGTCCCGGAGGAACATTTTAATCGGCGGTGCCAATTAGATTGTGAGATGGTAGACGAACCTTCAGTTCGTATTAGGAAATAAAAAAACCCCCACTTTCACAAGTGAGGGTTGTACAAATAATGAGGGGTTGACTAATCCACCTCATACCTTACTCCTTTGTAGGAAATCTTTTTGATGTTGTCCGTTTTGATAGTGAACACTTGTACCTCTCTCTCTTTGTATTCGGGTAGGAAAGGTTGGATAACCTCTTTTTGAATAGGTTGTCCGTTGTGGATAAACTCGTTACGAACTGACTGACCTTCAAAAGTTTCATACATAAAGTATGTGTTGTCGTTGTTACGATGTTTCACAACACAAGGACTGATATGTTGAAACCAATTCGGTGCCGATTGAAATTCGGTGTTCCCCGTTTTGTTTTGAACTCGTTTCTCGTAGTCGGGTAAACATCTCACATTTTTAGATGACCTCTTAAATACACTTTCGTAGTATGGATTGTTGGTCTTTCTCATTTTTACTTTCGTGATACTCTCGATGTTCACGAACTCTCCCTTTTCAACTTGTGAAAGGATTTGTACCAATGTTTGTTGGTCGATTTTTTGGATTTGATTTTTCATGACTGATAAAATTTGTTTTAATTACTATACTCAAATATAACACTTTTTTTTAATTCCACAAAGATATAATGAAAAAACTTTTATATTTCTGTGCCGATTAAAATGTAGAATGGGGTTCAGGGACACGAACTTTTTTCTAATACTCCAAATTTTTTAATGAAGTTTTTTATTTTTCCTTACATGTGGAAACAATCTAATTGGCGTTGCCGATTAAAATGTGAGACGGACCGGGTCAATTCGGGGGGAAGAATAGTATGAATAAAAAAAATCCTCTCCGTGTGGGAAGAGGACTTAGTGATTAAAAACAACTAATTTATATCAAATGAAAAAAGATATTAAATGTTCCACACAACACTCAATAAGGTACGACCGATAAAGTAAACGGCGGAGAAACCAATGAACCACCATCCGTACTTGTCGGTAAACTTATCAACCTTGTTAAAATAACTTTCAATTTTCTTATCTAACTTTTCCATAAGATAATTTCTTTACAAGGTTAATAATAAATGACTTGATGAATTGGAATAATGTGTAAATGATTAATGAATAACACATAACTACACAAGTTCCCCAAAATCCTAAAAGTAACATCTGTCCGATGTTTAATTCCGATAATTGACTTAAATAAAAATCCATGACTATTGTTTTAATTGATTACTATACCCAAATATAACACATTAAATGTTATAAACCAAATCTTTCTGTGCCCATTAAAATTTGGGATTGTAATCCAAACACTCCTCAAGTTCTTTAATGAGTTCTCGGATTCTAACTTGGGTAAGTTGAACGTGAGCGTGGATGATTCCGTGTCTATCAACATCGGGTTCAACATTGAGTTGTACCATACATCCATTTTTCCCACCACTAAAACGAGTGAGGTTGATTTGAGTTGGTTTGTAACCAAATTCCGTTTCCTTACGACCTTTGATTGATTTAAGTTCGGTTGACATACTATTTCTTTTTTACTTAGACTAATATATAACAAAGTTTTTATTATACCAAATTAAAGTGAGCCGAATAGATTTCCACAGACTCAGGTCCCACTGTGATCAGGATCAGGATGGGTTCACCGTACAGGTTGTATTTTATTTGGCATGGGGACTCCCCCACACTATATAGGGGTAATGGGGGGACCCCCCTGCAGTACCCCCTCCCGTATCCCCCCTTAATATAGGGGTTTTTCGGTGTCTGTAGAGGGGGGTCAATGCCCTGAGAGAAATTTTTGGCAGATTTTTACCTAAAATCGACTTTTTTTTTCGGGGGTGAAAAACCTTTAGCAAGTAAAAAAGGTCAAAATCGATTTCAGAATTTTCCGGAAATTTTTCAGAAAATTGGGTTTTTCGAACACCCTAAACTAAACTTATTTAATACGGGGGGTACTAATCTATTTTTTTCAATATTTATATACTAAACACTTATCACAATGAAGAAAATAGTATTAACAGAATCTCAGTTTGATATGGTTACTGAGAATCAATTATTGAATGAAAGTTCAGAACGACGTTCATATGACATTATGAGCAAAATTAATGGATTGAAGTCGGGAAAACCAACTTTAGATAGGTCAGGGGCCTCAAGTGTAGCGGATCAGATATATGACGCAATTAAAGGTGCGGGTACTGATGAAGATGCAATTAAATCAGCACTTTCGCAATGTCAAAACATGCACGACGTTAAGGCGGTAATCAACTCATTTAAACAAAATACAGGTGAAGATCTATATTCTTGGTTAAAGGGGGATCTTGGTACGGAATACCAATGGAACTTTTATGTATTAAGACCATTAAGAGATGCGTTACAGACATCAAATACTGAAAAACATTTCGAGGTAGGTGAAAACTCGGCGGACGAAAGATTATTCTTAGATAAATTCCCATGTCTTAAAGATGAGGAGGGATATACATTCCGTAGAGTAAAGAACGGTGTATTATACTTCCAAAATGAAGCTAACGTGGGTATTAAGGATTATGGTATTAAGATGGATGGTACAATGTACTACTATAAAGATAGTAAGTGGAATCAAGCACCTGAGAAAGCATCTTGTCAATCAGCAGACTACCAAGATATTCAAGAGGCATTAAATTATGGTGGTATACCTTCAGACTCAAATACTGAAGGATCTACAGAACCAAAACCTGAAAGTGGAGAAACCACAAAACCCGAGGGAGGTGAAACAACTAAACCTGAAGGTGAAGAAACTACAAAACCTGTAGTAAGAACTCAACTAATGACAGGTAGTGATGTTAAAGAGATTCAAGAAATACTACATAAAAATGGATTTGGTGAAATCGTTGGTGCTGTTGACGGTAAATTAGGTAAGAGAACTTTGGCGGGTATTAAAGAATTCTTCTTAGGGGCAACAAGACCTAAAGTAGAGGCAATTACACTGAAACCTAAGGGAGTAAAAATGGTTGATCCTAAGATCGAAACACCTAAACTACAGAACACCAACTTAGCAGAATCTGTAAAACACTTTAAAAAATTAATCAAGTAATGAAAACTGTATTCAAGGACGAACATAAATTAAAACAAGAAGTAGAATCTCATATCTCAGAGGAAAAAGAAGTCTGTGGATGTGGGTGTGAAAAAGGTAAGTGTGAATGTGGTCCTGAATGTACCAAATGTGACTGTGGTAAGAAGAAATTAAAAGAGGGGAATGAATCTGAAGAGAGTGAGTTACCCTTCTCATTAAATAATTCATTCTTTGGTGTTATGGCAGATATTCTCGTTGAGATAGGGTATCACCACAATAGTCCCGAGATAAGTTCATTGACAAACTTCCTTTCTCATTTATATGATCAACATAGTAGAGAATTACAAGACATTCAAATAAAAAACGAAATCTTAATTGATAGTTGGAATTCAATACAATCAGAAAGTGGAAAATCATCAGATCAAGAAGAAACATCTGAGGATTGGAATCCGAATGATTCAGTTGCAACACAACCGGGTGGATTAATGCAAGGTGCAATGGAACCAAGATGGATCAATGAAACTAAGAATAACTTTAAAAGACTTATTAGATAATGAAAAAATTAGTATTAACAGAAGAACAGTACAGTAGATTGTTCGAACCTAAAGTGATCGAGGAACAACAAGACACATGGTCACAAATGGATGATGAGGAGAAAAGAGAGTATCTCCAATCCTTTACATCAGACTCTGATAAGATCGAACAGTTATTAAGAAGTCCTCAAGACCCTACAAAGGAATTCGAGGGAATGAGTGACGATGGATCCATAGGAGATATTTCGGTGGAACGATCCACAGAGGAAGTTCTCAATGATATGGAGGGTGATGTTAGAGAGTTACAAAGATCAATAGAACTCATTAAATCAAGAATGTAAAAACAACAAAGGGACCTCGTGTCCCTTTTTTTTATGCCATGGGAGAAGTATTTTGTATCATATGTTTAATAGGTTCGGTAAGTTACCTTTTACATCATATGTTTAATAGACATAAAAAATGCGGGTGTTCATCCTGTGTGTGTGACGGAACATTTACAAAAAAATGATAATGGTTTTAGATATACTCAAGTACTAAATCGTACTTATAGTAAAGAAAAGATCTAAAATGAAATCATTATTAACATTATTACTACTATTACCACATGTAATAGGTAACGGACAAACAAAACCACAAATGGATGTATCCGAAAATTGGGGTGTGGAAATGTCAACAAACATATCTTATTATAATTCACTATCAATCAGTATAGAAAAAGAATTCCACTATAACCGATGGGTATTCGGACCAAGAGTAGAACTCCTTAATCTATTTCAATCTCAATCCTACAATGGTGGTGATTCTACATATGAAATGAATGCACAATTCAGAATCAGATTAGCACAGATAGAGTACAGAGTAAACCCAAACATAAAAGTAGGTATATCTCCCTTTTGGATGTTAGGACCTATTCCACAAAGAGGATACTATAAGACACCTACATCTATCTATGCGGATATCCAATTGAAAGAAGGGTTATCATTAGAAACCACATTTACTTCATCTCAGAGGGAGTTGGTACAATTATCCGTTAGAAAAAGAATATAAGATATTTATTTAAAGATGGACTATAAAATTAAAATACATTATTACCCCTTAGAGGAAAACGAACCTATCATAGAGGAGATCTCAACTGAAGACATAGAATGGACTATGTGTCAGTATGGTAGAAACCGACAACCTTTCGAGTGGGAGTTACTTAAGTAACGGCCCGACCTTTCATTAACTCCCAATCCTTAATACTACGTACCTCATCGTTGGTGGTCTGTGTGGAACACAATACATTATTTGTAGTATGTAACTCAAAAGATAGACGTATAAGGGCGGCCAAGTCCTTAGGAAAACAGTGTCCCCCAAAACCGTAGTCCCCATCAGGACCCGGCACTGACCAATGTGAATGACCTAATCTTGGATCTAAAGTGGCGTATTCTACTACCTTATCATAATCTATACTCAATGCGTTACATAACTCGTAGATCTCGTTGGCAAATGAAACCTTGACTGAAAGGAAAGTGTTTGTGAGATACTTTACCATTTCTGCATGAGTAGAGTCTGTCTTTATGATATGTGCTTTAGGGAATACCTTAGAGAAGATCTGTTTTAGGTCTGTAGTATATGGTCTTTCTCCCCCTAATATGATTCTACTTTGATTATTGTAGTCTTCCACCGCATTTCTCTCCGTGAGAAACTCAGGGTTAAAAACTATATTTAAAAACTCATACTTTTGGTTTAGTCTTTCAGTGGTCTTAGGAATAACCGTAGATTTGATGATAATCACCTTATTCTCTTCGGTTATGGTATTGACCTGATCTAAAACCTCTTCTATAATGTCAGTATTACAACTCCCATCAGTATTCATAGGAGTTGGTAGACAGACAAAAATGTACTGTGAGTTTTCTATTAAGTTTTCTAATGTTGAGTTATGGTTTGATGTGTACTTATCATACGTTAAAACCTTGTAGTAATTCTTAAATTTTTGATATACTGCGTTTCCTACGAAACCTTGTCCTATAATTCCTATCATGTAAGTTGTGTGTGTAGATACTCTACTAAGTTTATTGTAGTAAGATCTTCCCCCATAACCTCATGTAGTTTTTTACAGTCTAACCCATATCGTCTATCGTGTCCTAATCGATCAGGTACGTTGTTGTACTTAACAGGTTTGTTAAGAATATCCCCTATTATTTTTAATATTTCTTTATTTGTGTATCGATCCCCCGAACCAATATTCCATATTCCGATATCCGATATCATAAGATCGAAGATGATCCTTACGTTGTCTTCCACCCATATCCATTCTCTGATTTGACCCCCGTCACCATATACAGGGACAGGAATGTCCTCATGGATACATTCCATAATGGTTGGCAAGAACTTCTCTAAATGTTGGTGAGAACCATAGTTGTTACAGGTTCTCGTAATTAAGTACGGAAGATCGAAGGTTCTCCCCGCGGAAATGACAATCTGATCCGCCGCGGACTTGGACGAAGAATAATACGAAGAAGGTCGCAAGACATCCCCCTCCTTGGAATATTGTTTGTCTATGGCGAAATCCGCCAAATCTCCGTAAACCTCATCGGTGGATATCTGAACAAACTTGATTAAATGTTTCATCTCTTTGGCCACCTCTATTAAATTATATACCCCCATAATGTTGGTGTACATAAATGGTGTTCCGTCGTAGATGGAATTGTCCACGTGAGACTCCGCTGCGAAGTTTACAATGTAATCTACCTCCCCGATATCCGCCTTTACAAGGTCACAAATGTCCTGCTGGATAACCGTGACCCCTTCGGGGAGTCTTTCAGGGTTTGATGCGTAGGTCATCTTATCGACCACAATAATGTCTATGTAACCGTGTTTCTGTGAATACTCACTTAACATGTTTACAAAAGACGATCCTATAAATCCTGCTCCCCCTGTTACAACTATACGCATTAAAAACTTCTAATTACTATCGAGATTATGTACATAAACAATGAAAACACTGCGAATCCGAGTACCACGTTCTCCCATAAAATTTTTGTCTTTTTCATTTTTCTTTGTTTTTTCTTATTTGGTTCTGTAGTTGGTGGAGTTTGTGGATTAAAACCCCTTTATTCTTTTTTTTCATTTAAACGTTTGAATTTAGTGGTGTTTAGACTGAAATCTATGGATTGTCCTAATTGTATCTTCTTTACATCAGGATTCCTTTCAGTGGCGTACTCATATATGGATTTTTTATCAGTACCTACATTTATTACCCCCCGAAATTCTTTGTTTTGAACTACTTCCATTATTAAAGGGGCAATGACATCTACATAGTCTTTTGATGTGTATAGATTATCATAAGCGGATTCGTATGGAAACTCATTGGATCCGAAACTTGTCCGTATAATGACATGGTTGGGGACGAATCGTACACTACATTCTCCCCCGAGTTTACTCCACGCATATAAATTGTAAGGATGAACAGGATCTGACTCGTGGTGCATCCCATTTCCCTCATATACATAATCTGTGGATATATAAATTAACCTCTTGTTGTTATAGGTACAGTAATTGGCAATGTTTGCCGTCCCTATAATATTGGTGTCTATGAAATCTATCTCATTTCCCTTAACTTGAGTATTGTCGATAAGTGCTGCAGTATGAATGATTGTGTCGTATAAGTCTAAATGTTTGAAAGTATCTATCCTTCTTATATCGACTTCAGACTTTTTGAGTAATTTTAAACCCTCATCTACCTTCTTGAGTTCCGTGGCAAGTAACCCACTTCCCCCGAGTACCGCAATGTTCTCTATACCGTCATTCATACGCATTAATATGTCGCCAGGATATACTCTTCTAATACTCATATTACTAAAATATACGAAAAATATACGAGAAAGTCCACCCCCGTACCTTAGAAAAATACCGACCGCAACCCGTGACCCCTTCGGGGAGTGTTTTTTGTGATATTTATAAACAAATAATAGATTATGAAACGCACCCTTAAAGAAGATTTGGAAAGAATTCACTCCCTTACTTATGGTGAGGTAAAAAGTAAGGTCATTACTGAATGGATTTTTGGAAATGATGAAAAAGAAGAGGACCCGAAAAAGGCAGACGAAGTTTCAGATGACGTAAAAGAGTTTTTTTCGACTTTTGACACAATAATTGATGGTGGTGGTTTAACCGAAGAGGTAGTTGGGTCGATTGAATATAAAAAATCGGTCGAATCCATGCAAATCGGGTTAGTGATTTTGGGATACGAACTACCAAGACATGGTGTTGATGGTCTTTTTGGTCCTGAAACCGCAAATGCGGTGAGAAATTTCACTTCCGATAACGATTTACAGATGAATGATGATGAACTTACAGTTGCATCTCCTGAAATGATCAAAAAATTAAAGGAAAAATTACTAAGTAAAGGTCTAAAAAGTGAAGATTTAGAAAAATACGTAAATAGACCTATAGAATATGATGGTTCCATGGGTGAAAGGACCGATGGGATTATGATTGCAAAATATTTGATGAGTAAAGGGTATACAAAATCTCAAGCCTCGGGAATTGCGGGTAATTTATACGTTGAATCGGGTTATAAAACAGGTGCACTCGGTGATAGTGGTACATCATACGGTTTGGCTCAGTGGCATAAATCAAGATGGCAACGTTTAATGGATTTTTGTGATCAAGAAGGGTTAGATCCCTCCAAATCAGAGTCACAATTAATCTATTTAGATTGGGAATTACGTAATCAAGAGAAAAGAGCCTTTAGAGAGTTAATGAAAACCGATACACCATACGATTCAGCTTACGTTTTCGCGAAATACTATGAAAGACCTCGTAAAATTAACCCTAAACGAATGTCAAAGGCCGAGGAAATATACAACAAACTGTCATGAAGGTCTTAATAAGTGAGAATCAACTAAAAACACTTGTCTTAGAGAAGAAAAAGTCCAAGAAAAAGGAAAAAAAGGAGGATTTTGACCGTGTTTCCTTCTATTTGGACTATTATAAGAATCTCACACCTAAAGACTTCGATATTTGTAAAAAAGGAGACGAAATAATCATCACAATCCCTAAAAAATGATCCACATATTCGGTGATTCCTTCAGTGATAACCTATGGCCACACATATTAACCGAAAAAACAGGCATAGAACACGTTAATTACTCCAAAACAGGTGAAACTAACCTGTTTATACTCACCACACTCATTGAAAACCTCAATAAATTCAAAAAAGAGGACATAATCATTATACAGACCTCAGGTCAGGGTAGATTAAACGTAAGAGATAAGGTTATTTATGGTGATCAGGTATATTATGGGTTAAAAAACTACCCTGAGAAGGATTTAGACGACTCTGAGTGTACTATTGTTGAGAATTGGTACAAACACTTCTACATACCACAAATATCCCTTAGAGACCCTTATATTGACTCCATAATCCATCTTTCTAACCATTTATCATTAACACACAAGGTGATTTTATGGAATTTAACCTCATTGGGGTCATTAGAACTGAAAAATGTTAACGATAATGTCGAAACTTCACCCCAAATACCCCATTCTAATCTTTGGTTACCACTTTCAGAGGGTGGTAGTAAAGGTTGGGTAGAAATAATTCAAGAACGTGGATTAGGTTGTAGTGACGTGGACCCACACCCCTCTAAGGATGGTAATATTTTTATATCTCAAGAGATCATTAAAGAAATACACAGAAATTAAAATATTTTTCGTAACTTTGTCTTAACAATATGGTAACATTACCCTATTTATAGTATAGGTGGGTCCCCACCATAATATTTTAAAAGGAGGTAAATTATGAAAAAATTATTTCTATTAGTGGTTATGTTTTTATTTACATATACCATTCAGGCACAACAAAGTATGAATGTGTCTAATGTAGATAACACACACCTCGTAGAACTCGAAGATGGACTTTATAGAGTAATCATTAAATGTGATGAAGGCAAGTTGAGACAAGTTGGGTACTACAAAGAACATATTGATGGGAGTCTTGTAAGACAAGGACTTTGGAAAATGTATAGTCCCGAAGGTAAATGGATCACAAAGGCAGAATACGAAGACGACCAATTGGTGTGGATACAACCAAGGGGTGGTGATAAGTACTCGAGAGATGTTATTCGAATTAAACAGTTACAACATCGGGTGGCTATGTTAGAAAATAGATTATCTAATGTGTTAGACTAAAAAGTAAAAACCCCTCGATGAGGGGTTTTTTTATTTACTGAAGTAATAACCATCTAAGTAGAGTCGATCCAACTCCGTTTCATTAAAGACCTTAAATGTATCTTTATATGATGATAGGATTGGTTTACGATCCACATTAAATGAAGTGTTCACTAAGACACCCACACCCGTCTTTTCTTTAAACTTTGTAAGTAACTCATAGATCAGTGGGTTTTGTTCTTGGGTTACTGTCTGTACCCTTGCAGTCCCATCAACGTGAGTAATTGCGGGAAGACGGTCTCTCCACTCGTCTTTAACTTTAGGACAGAAATTCATCCATCGACTTTCACCCTCCCATTCAAAATATTCAGAAACATCTTCTAATCTAACAATAGGTGCAAAAGGTCTAAACCATTCTCTGTGTTTAACCTTATGGTTTAATGTGTCTTTCATATCCAAAGG
>Ga0222719_10000566_pt1 | contig 36626 bp, 46 predicted proteins | sample C33_34DmetaG_FD_165039 | JGI IMG/M metagenome (GOLD analysis project Ga0222719, IMG submission 165039) | Estuarine water microbial communities from San Francisco Bay, California, United States - C33_34D | ecosystem: Environmental > Aquatic > Marine > Unclassified | place: USA: California... | reverse complement strand
TTGCACTTGACGCTGCTAAACATCCAGAAGAAATGGTGTGGTACTCATAATATGGCACAACAACTTCAAAGTATTAACCTAGCTGCTCCGGCATTCAAAGGTATTAATACCGAAGACTCGCCGTTACAGCAGGACACAGCCTTTGCTGACGTTGCAGACAACGCTGTCATTGACAAGCGCGGTCGAATTGCTGCTCGCAAGGGCCATAGTGTTATTACAACAGACAAGACTGAGCTTGGTTCTGCTGCTATTACGTTGATTAAAGAGTTCCGTGACGAAGCAGGTAACACAAAAGTATTCTCTGCTGGTAACAACAAGATACTGTCAGGGACTACAACGCTTGTTGACGAGACTCCTGTTGCTTACTCAATTACAGCTAACAACTGGAAGGCGGTAAACTTTAATGACAAAATCTACTTCTTTCAAAGAAGCTATGAGCCACTTGTGTACAGCACTAGCTCAGGCGCTGTTGAAACCCTTAGTTCCATTAGTGGCGCTGCTGGCACTGCTAACGTACACGGACATGAAGTTCTGGCGGCTTATGGTCGTCTTTGGGTAGCTGACTTTGGTACGGATAAGTCTACTGTTTACTGGTCTGACTTGTTAATTGGTCATGACTTCTCAGGTGGTACGTCAGGCTCTATTGATCTTTCAAAAGTATGGCCTGATGGTTATGATGAGATTGTAGCTTTAGCGGCGCACAACGGATACTTAATTATCTTTGGACAGCATAGCATTGTTGTTTATGGTGGTGCTGAGTCACCAGCTACGATGGCATTAGTAGATACTGTATCGGGCGTAGGCTGTGTTGACAGAGACACTGTTCAGTACACAGGTACTGATGTATTGTTCCTGTCACACTCAGGTCTACGTGCGTTTTCTCGTACATTACAACAAAAGTCAATGCCTATTCAGAACCTGAGTGCTAGTATTAGCAGAGACATTATTAACTTGATTGACACAGAGACTGTTTCGTTTCGTTCAGTCTATAGCCCAGAGAATAACTTTTACTTGTTGACGTTTACAGGGCAAACAACAACGTACTGCTTTGATGTTAGAGGCACAGTAGAGAATGGTTCTTATCGTGTTACTCGATGGCCAGCGTCTACGTTTAAGTCTTATGAACGAGCAGAAGACGGTACGTTGTACATTGGAACAGTTGACGGTATCAGCACGTACACAGGATATCAGGACAACGGCGAAACTTATCGCTTCAAGTATTACAGTCCTAGTTTAACATTTGGTGATGCGTCAAGAACTAAGATGCTAAAGAAGATTAAGCCAACTGTTGTTGGTGGTAACAACGCACAGATGTTTTTGAAGTGGGCTTATGATTTTTCAGGCGCGTATAAGACGCAAGAGATAACAATATCAGGAAGCCAAAGCCCTGCTTACTTTGGGGTGGCTGAGTATAACGTCGATGAATACAGTTCTGGAATACTTACTAACAGGATTAACAGTAACACTACTGGCTTTGGTAATGTTGTCACTATTGGCCTTGAAGCTGACATCGACGGGACTGAGTTTTCTGTACAAGAAATTAATGTTTTAGCACTACTAGGAAAGATACTATGATAAATCCTTACCAGCAACAGTTAATTATGCCAGCTGCGACTCAATCAGCTCCTCCGTCATTTAATATGGTTACAGGTGCTACTGCCGCGACTAAACCAGCTGCTCCAGCTACTCCTATGTCGGCTTCTCCGCCAGCAACAAACCCGCTGGACTCGCTCTTTGGTGGAATCAAAGACTTTTTTACAAACTACGGTGACATAGCAACGGGTGCGGCTGCCCTAGGTTTGCTAGGCACAGCCTACGGAGACTTGGGAGACATAGGAACAAGCGCTCGTGGTTATGCTACTGACTTAGCGAACACACAGCTAGAGCAAACGGCTTTTAAACCCTATACCATTACGTCCGCTACTGGCGGTCAGTACGGTGTCTCTCTGGGGCCTGACGGTCTCCAGACAACCATGAGCGTGTCTCCAGAAGAGTCAGCCATGACCCAACTCCTGTTTGGAGGAGCACAAAACTTCTTTAATCAGGCTATGGTAGATCCTGCTCAACGCACTCAGAACATCTACGGCAATATGTTAACAGCAATGCAGCCTGAGATGCAGCGTCAGCAGCTTATGAATGAAGAACGTCTGGCGGCCCAAGGTCGCTTAGGCGTAAGCAGTAATATGTTTGGTGGTATGGCTCCTGAAACATTCCAGATGAACAAAGCACAACAAGAAGCCATGAACAACGCTTACTTCCAAGCTGTACAACAGGCGCAAGCAGAACAAGCACAACAAGCTGGTCTTGGAAGCCAGTTCTTTGGACTTGGGTACTTGCCACAGCAGCAGCTTATTAACGCTCTTGCTCCCGGACTTACTTCGGCGGCTGCGAAGCAACAAGCAGACCTGTATGGTGCTAATTTGTTCGGTGAAGCTACTATGTCTGGAATTGACGCTTACTTGGCTTCTGCTCTGGGACGCGCTAACTTGATGGGAGAAGCTGGTTCAGGCCTACTGTCTTCTTTGTTAGGGAACACGGGAGGAAGTAGTGTAATTGGAGACATAACAAATCTTCTGTCTACTCTCGGAGTAACAGTTCCCGGTTCAACTAGCAGCACTGCCAGTCCTTAAGGAGAACAACAATGGCACGATACAGTGAAAGTTTAATTAGGGCGCTTACAAGTCCGACTTACGGTCGTGGGTTGTTCACCGCTGCTCAGAATGTTGGTCAAATCCCTAGGCAGATGAGGGCGCAACAACAAGCAGAACGAGAGCGACAACTCTTGGCTAGTATTGACCCTAATACTGTACAGGGTCTTCGCCAACTTGCGGCTTTCTACCAAGCCAAGGGTGACGTTGCAAACGCTACTAAGTACGCAGAACAAGCGCGACAACGCTTAAGTACAGGTATGCAAACTCTGGAGACAGGACAACAAGAGATAGAAAAAGAAGTAAACCGTAAGCGTCTTGCTAGGCAGGTTTCTGAGCTTGCCCGTAGCAGAGGACAAACAGCATTGTCTATTGCTGCTGAGTCTATGCCAGAAGAAGCTCTTGTTAAGTACCTTACTGGAGAAACGTCTGGAGATGCCTTTGCTTCAACAAGAGGCGCTACTTCTCCTTCTTTCCCAAGGGCTGATATTTGGGAAGACGTAGACGGCAATCAGTTTTATGCCGCAACCCCAACGTCAGGAGCAACTTTCGGTGTTTCTTACGCTCCAGTAGACCCTGCTGGTCCTCAGACTCCAGCTAAAGGAAAACTTCAGCTTGTTAGCCGTGGTGCAGACACTCCCGGCCTAACTTCTGGTGGTATTACCGCAGTAGAGGCGGAACGACAAGACATAGAAGCGTGGGGAGGCCAACGAGAAGAAGTTTATGCTGATGCGTCTGAAGCAAGAAAACAGTTGCCAAGACTTACGCAAATGAGAAACCTTTTAACTAGCATTAAAACAGCAGGAGGAGAAACAGGCACTTTTGAAGGACCTATAAAAGACATGCTTGCAGGTACAGGTTTTGAGCAGTACAACGATTATAGAGAATTACAAATAGCAATCAATCAGCAAATAACAAACGGTTTAAGGGAGGCTTTTGGTGCTCAACTTTCAGACGGGGAAAGACAGGCTTTTGCCAAAACACTAGCTTCTTTAGAAAACCCACTTCAAATTAACGAAACCATAGTTACTAATGCACTTAGTATGATAGATAAAAAACTTCAGTTAGAGCAGTGGTTAGTCGATAACCCGGCATCAAAATTTGATGGGGATTTTCTAAGACAAAGAGCAGCCTACATTAATTATTCTAATGCTCTTTTTGGTTATGTCGAAGGAAGAGGGGCAACAGAAACGCCGCGAGAAATTGATCTTAGAGTAAAATAAACGAAGGAACCAACAATGCCTGAGAATAATCAAGAAACTGTTGAAGTTATCATCCCTCGTACAGGAGAAAGGGTTGCTCTTCGTGGAGCAGGAGAAATGACCCTGCCACAAATACGTGAGGAGCTTGTGCGTAGGGGGGAATTTGCACCAGAAGACTTTGTTGGTGCAGACCAAAGCGCAAACTCTTGGTGGAGAGACAATATTGACATTGCCACAGGAACGGTGGGTTCTGTTATTGGTGGTGTAATCGGCGCAAGAGGCGGTCCTGCGGGTATTAAAGTTGGATCTGCTACAGGAAGCGGCTTATTTACTGCTGCGGGTGAGCTTATTGAAGACGCTCTGGACGGAAAAGACTTAGACTACTGGAACGCAGTAAAAGAAGGTGGTATTTCTTTTGGTATAGACTTGGTGGGCGCACAGGCGTTTGAATCTATTGGTAACTTCATTAAATCTCGTCGAGCAGCTGGTTTTACTCCTGAAGAAACAAGGCAGCTTTTTGAAGGACTAGAAGAGCCTCTGACAGCAGGAAGCGAAGAGTCTTTGCGAATGACTCAGGGGTTGTTAAACCAAGGGGGTGCCACTTTAACTCCGTACCAAGCAGGAGCAAGAGGAACACAAACAATTACTCAGCGTATTGCTGATCTTGGTTTCTTTTCTAGTGCAATTGGTGAAAGAAACGCACAAAGAGCAAATGAAGTTATTTCTCAAGAAGTAACTCGTTTGCTTGATGATCTTCCTGTTAGTGAGTTAGGTTCAGACCCAGAAGCTGTAGGTATGGCTATTCATGGTATTATTGATGCTGGTCGTCAAGCAGCAGGACAAGCCTATGAAACAGCTTCTAACTCTTTAATGAAAGACCTTGGAAACAGAACGGTAAACACTCGTGGATTAAACCAAGTTCTTATGCGTTTTGTTAACAAAGGTAACTTGCCTACAGGAACAGAATATAGTGACGCAACAATACAAATCCTTAAGCAAGCCCTAGGCGGCATTGAAGAACTACCTACACTAAAAGCCTCTGACCTAATTAGGTTTCAAAAAGTTTTAATGAACAGAATCAGCGAAGTAGGTACGTTTGGTAATCCCGGTTACAACCCAACAGCGTCCTCTGAACTAGCTGAGCTTTCTAATGTTATTCGTGGTGCCATTGGTAGAGAAATAAACCGTCTTGATCCTGCATTAGCACAGCGTTTTTCTGGCATTAATGAGGCGTACTCTACAGCCTTAAGCGGTATTCTTCCTGATATTAATAAAGGTTTTATTACTCAAGCAAACAAAGGAAGCTACCAAGGAATAGGTAATGTTTTATCAACCACCGGAAATATTTCTCAGGCTAGACAGTTCATTGCGTCAGCAAAAGAAGCATTTGATTTAGCAAAAAAAGAAGGAGTAGAACTTCCAGTAGGTACTTGGGACGAAGCTCTTGCTGCTATTCGTACAGGGTTTGTGCAAAAACTTCTCCCAGACGTAACACAAGAAGGCTTTGACATCTCTAACTACAGAAAATTAGCAGCACAGTGGTCAACCCCTGCTAACAAAAAAAGACTAGCGCTAATCATGGGAGACAAAGCACCGCAGTTTACTCAGCTTTTAAACATGATGGCAGAGGCTTCTGCAAAACCGGGTGGCAATGTTTTTTCTCTGATGTTTAGATCAAAGGAATATCAGGCTGCAGGTCAGCTTCTTGCTGCTGGTGCTCTTAGTACGTCAGCGGCTGGTGTGGCAGGAGCAGGTGCGGTTTTAGGGCTTCCTATCTTTTTAGCAAAAATAGCTTACAACCCAAGAAATGTAAATAAACTCCTTGCTTTTGAAAACACTACTTTCAGAAACGCAACAGCAATGGAGATAGCCGCCGGTGACTTAGTGTTTGATTTGATGACAAGTTTGCCTGACGAAGACCAAGCTGAGGTTCGTGCTGAGCTTGAGAGATTGCAGAGGGTTCAACTTGAGAGTATCAGACAACAGCAGACTCAAGAAAGAGAACAGAGACGATAACTATGGCCGGTAGTTTGTTTTATCCTGAAAGCACTGAAGGTATGGCCGGGGCGTCTTCCCTTGCTGGAGACGTTTTAGGTCTTGTTGGTAATTATCTAGGTGACGACATTAAAAGAAACTTAGCTCTTGGCGGTGCTTTTCTTGGTCGTGCTCTCGAAAACGACCCTCTGTTGAATCCAGTGATTGAGGCTGACTTTGGGTCGCAACCTATTGATCTTCGTGTTGACCGTATGTACGGGGAACCACAAGGGCTTTTAACCTCACCACAGGAGCCTCAGTATCAGCGTGTTGGAGACGCGCAAGGAGTTCTTAACTTCGTAGCAAACGAAGCCATGACTCCTGCAAACTACATTGGCGGCGGCCTTATAAAAGCAGGTAACAAGGTTATCAACGCCATTACTGACCCCAATGCAGCAAGGGGCATGATATTAAGTAGTTTAGATAACTTTATACCCGGTTTTTACAGTGGAAGTCAAGCACTAGCTACTGCTAAATGGACTCCAGAAAATTTAATTAGGACGGTAAGAGACCTAGCGTCACCTCAATCTAGGGCTTTGTATAAAGAAGCTGGAATGACCAGAGGTGGGCAAGACTTAATGGCTGCTGCTGCTGAAGAAGGCAACATCCACAACGGGGTTGCTATTGCTCAGTACATGACGAGAATTGCAGCGCAAGCTGGTAGAGAAGGAGAGGTAGCAGACGCATTACTAAAAATAGAAAACCTTTCTGATTTTGTACCAGCCCAAGTTTATCAAGTAGGTGACTATAGACAAGCTATTAAAGAAAAGGATCTTCTTCCAAGAAGTGTTAACCCAACGACAGGAAACACTAGAAGAATAAATGTTACTGACAATGAATTAAACATCATTGAGCAGCATTTTGGTCGTGTTTGGACAGAGCCTAATGTGTCAGGAGCTAATGTTGGTTTCGCTGACACAGCACAACAAGGAAACAATGCAAGGCTTGTTATTAAAGCTCCTTCAGGAACAACAGGACAGCATTTTAATGATGTTTTGTATAGTGCTTCTTATGTCGCACCTTTGAAGAAACTATTCAGAGACAGGACAAATGTTCCTTATGATGAGCTTGTAGACGGGCTGAGAACAGCCGCAGATAAAAACACAAATGCTCGTATGCCTTTTCATGTTATTGATAGTCTATCAAGCCCAGAGAACGGAGTTTGGATAACAGGTTCGAGGCCCGGATCTGCGGTAACAGAAGGCGGTATTAACTTGTTAGTTAATGTACGTCCTGACGGTAGGATGTTAGGTGTAATGTCTGATGAGCATAACTTATATGAACAACTAGCTCAACGCATACAGTCTAAAACTAAATTACCAACACTAGACATTATGAAAAGAGTCATTCCGAATCGTCTGGTTGCTGTGACCCCACCAATGGTAACAAATGTTAGAACACTTGACAGAGCAAGAAGCACAGCAAGGGGCGTACAGAGCACAACCTCAGCTCCTAACCCTAATTACGACAGAAAGCAGACAGAAACTTGGCGTAGTATTTTAGAGGACGCAGTTGCAGTTAATCCTAGTTCTGAAGCTATTGCGGCAGAAGAAGCTAGACAAGCAGGGGCAGGAATGTTGGTTGGGTCTGCTGTTGCAACAAACAACAGAGAATAAAAAAGGGGCCGAAGCCCCCAAAACTAAAGGATGCGCTCTAGCTGGTTTAATTTACCGCCTTTATGTATAGTCATTCTATACAAAATAGCAGAACAATAAACTCACTTAGCGTCACAGTTCGCAGTTGTTGCCGGTACAGGCTAACTGCTGGGACCCTTCGGTCATGTCACTCCCTTCAGAGATGTCCCAGTCGATAGACTCTGGAAATGCCTTGGCTAATGCCTTGTACGTTTTCAGGTCTATCGGCTCGTAGGGCGCTTGCTGATACGTGTGGTCTGAGTAAGGCAGGAAGCTGATGCCGCTTACCTTGTCAAACTTGTTGTACAGCCACTGTCCCACCTCCAGAAACTCATGGTCACGATAGTAACAGGTCATTGACGGCTTGTGCTCACACCAGTGATCCTGATACACCTCCCACAGCTTCACCTGCTCCATCGCAGACATCTCAGAGGCCGTCACAGCCCCGTCAGGCGCTTTAATGGGGAAGCTGAATACCTTGGTAGTGGGTGACATAACGTCGTCCTCTACAGGCACTCCAGAGGCCTCTAAGACGGCACACAGAGGATCACGCGAGTCTGCCCTTACCCTGCGGATGTATTGAGCAGAATAGCGAGGGTGTATCCCAGAGGCCGAATCAACCAGTTGGCTAACGGTTCCGGAAGGCTTGACAGCAGTGATAGCAGTAGACACATTAATCCCCAACCGGCTAGCAAATCTCTTATTACAGTCGATAGCTTCTTGTCGTAAATCATCCAGCCATTTCTTGAGCGTCTTATACTCATCTCCTGTCCTCCCAGACATAACAGGGTGATCCATGATACCTGTCAGGGACACGCCTAGCAGGGCTTCTTCCTCAGTGTTGTCCTTCCACACCTTACGCAGATAACGAAAGTCCGTCAGGGTAGCTTGGAGAGTTCCAAGGATAGTCGCAATTCGTACTTTTCGTTTGAGGTCTTTGAGCGTATCGGTTGACCTGACAACAACTTCCGATAGGTTACAGAATTGGTAGGGTCGGAGGATGATCTCACTACATGGATTAGTTCCAAAATCATAGGTAGCATCTCGTCTGCCGTTCTTCTCAGCTTGCTTTTGACTTGCCACTCGACTAAAGACACCTCGTTCACCAGATCGTGATTCATATAAACTAGTCCACTCGTTAAGGAAGGCTTGGAAGTCTGGCTTCTCAGTGTAACAAGCACTGTTGTTAGCTAGACCACGTTGAGGATTATCTACCCACCATTGTCCTGACTTGCATCGTCGGATGCGATCGTCCGTGAGATTACTGAGACTGATGAGAGCACTTCGTCTGACCCCGCCCACGACGACGATCTGTGCAATCTTACAGCAGATATCGTGACACTCGATGGAGCTAAGTTTTCTTCCAGCAGCGGAGCGAAAGACTTCAGTGGTGAACTTAAACAAGTCAACAAGAGGTTCCGGACCACTTGCTCGACCCCCGAAAGTATTAAGGGTTGCCCCAGCAGGTCTAACTGTAGATACGTCCCACTTTGGAAGTTGGCCTGAATAGAGCAAGCTGATAAGCTCTCTGTACGCTTTAGCCCAACCAATTTTGCTGTCGGCAACGTGAATAACTGTATCGGTTTCATGGAAGTCCTCCGCGACTTCAGGTAGTTTGTTAATGTACTGACGTTCAACACTGAAGCCAACACCTGTACCGCACATGAGGACGTACATCATCTCATCAAATGCTTTAGGATGGTCAATAGGCATATAACTACAGTTAAAACCAGCTACGTTGTCACGATCAAGAGCCTTACCTGCCGTCATCAGTGCTCGCATAGACGGCATAACATCAAGGTCATGGATAGCCCAGAAGACTTCTTTGCGCTCCTTGTCGTCTAGCTTGTCACCCCAGTAGTCCACGTACCGCCCTACTGTTTCTTTCCAAGTCTCACGCCGTTGCTGCTCTGGCAGGTAACGTGCGTAACGTGACTTGTGTATGTACTGTTGATATGCGTCCAAGTTATTCTCCTAATGTAATCGAGCCGTCTAAAAGCGTCTGTGCGGCAAAGCAAAGCAGAAAATGAGTATCAGCCAGCTGGCAGTTTGTTGAGATACTGGTGCCTTCTCCAGCTGTGCTGTTCAGTATCAACACCATCTCGTCATAAGGGCTGAGGTCTGTGTTGTACAGTAGGGCTTTCAACGCCTCTCGTATCTGCTCCTGTTTGTTTACAGGCTCTTCCTCCTTCTTCTTGTCAAAGTTTCCCTTAATTATCTCCATTGTTGTGCTCCTGTATAAGTCGATCAATGTACCAACGGGCCTTGCGTAGGTCCTCGATTGGTTTACGCTTGTAGGGCCAGCGCCACAGGTACTTAAAGGCGTTGAGCCACAGGTAGCCTTGAAACGGCTCTAGCTCTGCGTTGCGGCTAGCGGCTCTCATTGCGTCGATGCACTCTACTTTACCTGTGTTGTAGTGCTGTGGCTTACTTACTGCGTCCCACTCGTCTGGCGTTGCGTCATCAATACTCATCGTCGTCCTCAACTTCCTCAAGAAACTCGTCTTGTAATGTTTCAAAACGGTTGATTAGTTTGTCCTCAAAGCGGTCTAGAAGTTCCTCTGCTGATATCTGAAGCAGTTCAATCAGGTCATCAGGGTCGTACTGGTCTAGCAACTTGTCCCGTAGCTCATCAAGTGTTAGATAAAGCATGGTCAACCAACTCCTCAAGTGTACTAATAGTATACCACAAAAAACGCTCTTTGTCACACCATTCAGCCATAGTCATTTTGGCACCTTTTCGTATTTTCTTGTTGGGACTCATCAGGACGAAGACGAGTTGCTGGTCTTCTGGGAGACTGTCTCTGATGCTGGTGTACTTCTTGGTGTCTCCTTCTCTAAAGAATCCCTTACACTCCACGAGAACACCAGAAGCGTGATGAACGAAGTCAGGACGGTAACTGCGGCTAATAGTATAAGGTATACTATAGGGTTCATAGTCAAAGTCTCCTTTTAGAATCTTGGCAACGTCTTCTTCAAAAATACTACGAAAGTTTGATTTCTTGAACCTTCGGCTCATTGTGTACCTCCACGAGAAATCTAGGACCGCCAGAGTACGCGAAGGCGCGAACGGTAGGCCAGCATTGTTTTTTGTAAGAACAGTAGGAGCATCCTACGGCGAGTTTCAGGTTTCCACTCTTTCCATCTTCGATAGTTTCGTAGCAAACGTCTGGGGGCGTAGGTTGCTCCACTAGCTTTTTTACGTGTTCAATTCGCTCCTCAATGTCATAGCTAATCAGGTCATAGATAGGAGCCTGAGTGTCTTCCGTGTCGTACAGGAGGTACGTCAGGTGTCCGTTCTGCTTGTCCATTGCTAGCCATCCGAACTTTGTCTCTCCTTCTGAGTGCGCATAGCCTTTAATTTGAGCAACGTATCCAAACGGGTCGTCAAAAGCCAGACTTCCATCTTTAAACTTTCTAAACCCGTAAGACGATACAGACTTGACATCAGTGACAACACCGTCAATTTTGCAGTCCATACTACCTTTAATACCGTTGACTTCACACCGCTTTTGCTCATCAGTTACCTCGTGCCCAGCCATTCGCGTCAGGAACAGCAACAGTTCTTCAATCAAATGCCCGTACAGAAACTTAACGTAAGTGTGCGGCTGTATGTCGTCAGTCCCTTCTACGTCATTGTAGAGGTTCCACAGGTAACGGTCTTCGCGCCCAATGTTAGACATTCGCAGCTTTCTACCGTCACGCTCCTGTGTGAACTCTTTACGCATCAGGTCCTTGACGTTCTCGCCAAACAACTCAATACAGGCTTCTACGTCAACACCCTCAGTCGGTTCCTTTGTGGACACCAACTTGTAGATGTCGTCAACCAGTGTGTACAGATTTTTCATTAGCTTCCCTCAAATAAGTGACGGCTCTCAACAACGTGTCAACACTGTCGTCAAACCCTCCTAGTGATCTATTACATTTATGACATAACCAGCCTCTAAACTCCTCAGTTTCGTGACAGTGGTCTATAACCCAAGAACCGTTCTTCGTGTTGCCCTTGCCCCTGACGGAATCTTCGTCATTAAGGCAGATAGGACAGTTGTATCCCGACTCTGGCATCCCGTACTCTTGCTTTAGTTTCTCCCTTACTTTGGACAGTTCGTTGTTGCACTTCTTGCACTCTGGTCTAAGGTAGTTGCCTCCTGAGTGTCTGGAGAAGGACGACAAGGGAAGCGTAGTCTTGCACTTACTGCACTCCTTTGTGTCTCCTCCTAGATCAAAATGGTCATCCTCTAGGAAGTCTATCTGGAACATCAGTGAGTTTCCTCCCATGTTCTTCCAACTTTGAACTCTCCGTCGAGGGGGCACCGCAGTCCAAAGTGTACGCCAGCCGCCTTGAGGCACTCGACAGCAAGCCAACCGAACTTCTCTGCTTGTTCTGTAACCACCTCCGATTGTACTTCGTCATGTACGTTCCCCACAAACTTGTAGTCTAAGTCCCACTGCTGGGCATAGTCGTCCAGTGTTACCAACGCCTGTTTCATAACTATGGCCCCAGCACCCTGTAGCAGTGTGTTTAATGCACTATGATTGGATCTAACCCAGAGCTTCCTTCCGTCAAGACCTTTAACGTAGCCTCGCTCAGCCGCTCGTCCAACACGATCTCGAAGGTCTGCAAGAGCAGGTGTATTTCGTAGAAATCGCTCTTTGAGTTCTGAGCCAACTTTAGCATTTCCTCCGACGATAGCTCCAATTTTGGCGTCTCCTGCCCCGTAGAGGAAAGCATAGATGAAAGTTTTTGCCTGAGCACGAGTTTCAAGTCCCGTAGCCATTTGGTTTCTAGTATGAATGTCTTCTCTGAGCAGGACATTAGTGTACTCCTTGTCGTTCATGTAGTGAGCCAGCATCCTGAGTTCCAGCCCAGAAGCGTCAAAGCCGACTAGTGATTTACCCTGTGGCACAGTCCAGCACTGGCGACACTGCTTGCCGTAAGGGCTGTAGCTTGCTGGGACTTGAGCCATGTTGGGCGTTCGGTGGGTCATGCGTCCAGTGACGGCACCATTGGTGACTACCTGACCATGAACTCTACCGTCGTTCTCAACATGCTCAAGCCAAGACTGTACCTGAGCGATACGCTTCTGCACCAGTAGGTACTCAGCGATCATCTGCGCTTCGGGTATACCTGAGACTCCTGACAGGACGCTCTCGTCTACGATTGGCTGTCCTGTTTCAGTGAACTTCTCAGGCTTCCACCCGAAGTGCATTAGGTACTTCCCGATCTGTTGCCTAGAGCCTAGGTTGAACTCTGGGAAGTCAATCCGCGAGAAGTCACCCGCGACTTGCGTCCAGCGGTCACCAAGGAACTTGAGGCCCACGGAAGATAACGTGCCGTCCTTTTTAAACCTTGGCGAAACACTCTTAACATATACAGGCAACGGATAGAAAGTCTGTTGCACTCGCTCTTGAAGCTCATATTGCTTCTCCTTTAGTTCTGCTATTAGTTCATGCGCCATCTTTTGATCTAACAACCAGCCGTTGCGCTCCTGCTGTGTGATAACCCAAGCCACCTTGTGCTCTAGCTGAATTGAGTCCTCTGAAAACTCAGCCAGTTCATTTGTCAAGGCTTGGTAAACCTTTTCTGTGACTTCTGTGTCACGTTTGCAGTACTCGATCATCTCGTCATTCAGGTGTGACCAGTCGTTGTAGTCACCCTTTTGGTAGCCCAGACGATTACCCCAAGCCGCCAGAGAGTGCCCACCAGACCGACTTGGGTCTGCCAGACGGGACAAAATGAGCGTGTCTAACACCCTCTCAGAGGCCACAGAAACGCCCCAGAGGCGCTCTAAGGCTGGGAGGTCGTACCCTATTAGGTTGTGCCCAATCACGCTCTGAGAGCCACTGAGAGCCTCACAGAGGGTGTCTGGGGTAGTGTGTACGGTATTTACCCCGTTTTCACGGGTAACAGCACACCAGATCACTGTCGGTGAAAGTCCGTCTGTCTCAATGTCAAGATAAATCACTATCTTTTGACTCTCCGTGGTAAAAAACAACCTCAGCGTTGCAGGTAGGGCAATGGAAGTAACTAACCAGTACCTCGTTGCCTTGGTCGTCCTGTTCTGAATGGTCTACGTTCCAGATCAGGTCGTCTTTACAGGTCCAGCAAATCAAAAGTCACCCCCTACTTCTGGGTTAGGTACTTCTGCCATCCGTCCGGTGTTACGGTCGTACTGGAGCCAACAAGCGGGGCCTGTTTCTCCGGTGTAACGGTTCTTCAACACACGGACTGTAGTGGTGTTACGGATCGAGTCGTCTGGGTTCTGCTGGTCACGTTCCATGCCGATCACAATGTCGGACAACTGGGCGATAGCCTGAGAACCCCGAAGCTCACCCAAGCTGATCTGAGCACCGTCCTCGTGTGCCTTGCCTTGTGACCGGCGTAGGTGTGACACGAGGAACAGACTGATGCCAGTCTCAGCGACAAGGGTTCGCAACTTGGTCATAATCTCGTCGATTGCTTTGCGCTCATCTCCGCTTTCTTGGGAAGACACGACGATGGACAGGTGGTCAAGTATAACGTACCGGCAGTCCAAGGCCTTTGCCATGTAGCGTACACGGGCCAAGAGATTGTCGGTTGAAGTTGACCCCCAGTGGTCGAATAGGTAGTACCTTCCACTACCCAGTGTGGCATCCCAGAAGGGGCGAAGTTCGTCCACAGGCGTGTCCTCTTCCAAGTGTAGCGGTCTATTTGCCGCCACCGACATGATCCCAAGACTAGTTCGGGCCAGATCTTCCTCAAGAGCAAGGACTCCAATATTTCCTTCGCATCGCTGTAGTAGATCGTACTCAATTTCGCGAATGAATTGTGATTTCCCCATTCCACTACCGCTGGTAATCGTGACAAGCTCATAGGGTCTGTGTCCTCGTGTGATGCGGTTCAGGCCTTCCCAAGGGTAAGGGATGGACTTTACCTGTCTCTTTTTGACCAGAGCGTCCCAAGTGTCCGTCCCTGCAACAATGCCGTCAGGCCGGTAAACTTTGGCGTTCCACCATGCTGTAGTGAAGTCCTTGATCCGGTTAGCCATGAGCATGTCCGAAGCGTCCTTCACAGGTAGCTTGCAGATCTTCAGCTTGTTGGGACTGAATAGGTCCTTCACTGAGTCAACTGCCGCTTGTCCTGCCTTGTCGTTGTCAAAGCACAGGACTACGTTGTCGTACCCTTCGAGCCACTCAAGGGACTGCTTGATCTCACGCTCTGCGTTGGACGCACCACACTTCAGCGACACAACGTCATAGGACTTGCCGAACATCTCGTACACTGCCAGAGCGTCAAGCTCACCCTCTGTGATGGTCACGAACTTACCAGAGCCACGACACACGGTTTGACCAAAGAGTCCTGCCTTGGCGAGGTCACCAGTAGCATAAAAGTTCTTGGTGTCCACTTGGCGCACCTTGGTGGCGCACATCTCACTAGTGTCGGGATGGTAATAAGGGTAGTGGTGTTTGCTGATGCCTCCGGTGTTGCTGTACTCCACTGTCACGCCGTAGTGAGCGCAGGTGTCGGAGGATATCTTGCGGGTAGGAATGGCGGCAACAACCCCGAACATCTCAAGGGCTTTGGCCTTTGGTAATGATGGTGTAACTGTTGTCACTTTACCGTCTCCGCTTACGTGGTACCCACAGCCAGCACTGAAGCAGTGTTGACCGTTGTCGTCATAGATAGCGAGGGAGTCCGAAGAATTACACTTCGGACAGCCCTCATGGCGAAGGAACTTGGCCTTCTCCATTGTTTAGAACTCAGCGGCTTGTGCTGAGAACTCTGCTTCCTCAAGAACCTTGACAGCCTTGAGGTAGGTAGACACACCGTGAACCGGATGTGGTTTACCTAGGTCGTACTGGAGGCGCACACGGGAGTTGTACGGTACTTCTCCCACGCGTCGGTCACCCTCAGCGTCATAGTTGCCCACTTCGTACTGCGTGGAAAACTTGCGCTGTTTAGCGCCGTTGTAGTCCTTGATCTTCACGCCAGAAGCCGCAAGTTGTGCCGCGTCCTCTTCTGACAGCGTGATGGTCATGCTGAACTTACCAGTAGACTGCCCATTGTAAACGTCGTGGGCGGTGATGTTGCTGAAGTTAACGATACCTTCGATTGTACTAGCCATATTGGAATAGTCTCCGTTTAACGTCTTTGGTTTTGTCCCCTAGAACTACAGGGGACACTAATAGTATCTCACAGGTTTCGGTTTGTGTCAAGCCTGTTTGTTATCTGGGGCACATAAAACTAACTGATAATCACGACAAGGAAGATAGTCAAGCCTGTATTCTTTGATGCCGTACGGTTCCAGCAACTGGTGGACTTTTTCCTCCATTAGGAATTGCAGTACGTCCTCCCTGACCTCTTTTGGTGCTGTGATTTCAAAGGGTAAGTCTACCGGCACACGTAGCTTGAATTTGTACGTTGTGTCCTCTGTGTCTTCTAGAGCCTCACCTAATGACTCTAGTAGGTTGACTAAGGTGTTGTCTACCTCTGTGCAGTCGCTGTGGTCTAACACCTGCTGTATGTACTTCTGGAAGCTCTCAATGTTGTCTCTTACGTCTTCTAATGTGTTCTCAGGATAGGCCATGATAATAATCCTTACGGGTATTGGGGGAGGTTTCTCCAGCCCCTGTTAGTAACTTAGGTAGTAACTTAGGTAGTAACCTAAGTAGTATTACTAATAATTAATTACTTTAGTTTAACTACTTAGGTACTACTTAAGTTATTATATCTCGTTGTCGTCATTTGTCAAGCTAAAATTGCTATCAGAGACAAAAAAGTTGTCCTCAGCCTCTAGTCGTGTAACTGCGTCTAAGCAGTAGCCACAGAGGTCTAGGAAATTACCATAGTTGTCTTTTTTAGTCAACTCAGCGTCTTCTAGTATGCGATCACAGGCTCTACAGCGCATTGTAGTCCTCCCCAAAGACCTGACTGTAAACCTTCCGCAGGTCGTCCTCAGAATAGGCCTTGTAGCGCTGTTCTAGGGCTAGCTTGGCCTGTTTTACTACCTCCTGATAGCCTAGGAACTGAAACTCGTACTCAGCTAGGTCTCTAGCCATTGTTTCCCTCTCCTGATAGCCTACGATGTCAGGCTCTAGGTCAATAAAAATACTACCGTTGTCCATTCTTTTGTCTCCGCTTTTGGTCTTTTTCAATCGTTCGCTTGGGGTCTGCCCATTCTAGCATTAGAAACAACAAAGCACCCAGCACAATAATACAAAACAAGTCAATCATAATAATCCTCGTCTTTTGGCATGGTGTCCTCTGGTCCAAAGAGGCCTAAAGCAGTAAACAAGGGCAGTCCTATAAAGACTATAGCGAGGGCTAGGAAGCCCCAAAGTAGATTAATCACGGTTTTTTACCTCACTCCAAAGCACAATTACACCACACACAGCCACCAATAAAAGTAATTCTCCTATGGTCATATTCAACACTCCATTACGTCGGCCCAGCACAGGTCGCGATCATAGTTTTCTGGAGGGTCATCTTGCATATTGAAAATTACGATGTCCTCAGCGTCAGACGGTAGCTGGCTATAGATAGACTCCCGTTTGCCCTCGCTGTTTAAAATGTAAATATCGCTCACTTCGTTCTCAGCTGTCTCTACCTCAACCCACACGTCGAAGTCTACAGGGAATGAATCTAACCCCTCTAGCACTGAAGGGTCTAGTTCTATAGCCTCCCTGAGAGCATCTAGCGATTCCTTGTCAGTGATACGGCCAAAGCAACTGAAAGCTGCTAGGTTGTCACCGTCCTTTACAATGTCCACTGGTACCCAGCAAACCCCTGTTGAATTGTATTCTGCTATAGTGCTGTAACGTCTCATAGTTCTATCCCTCTGAATTTCATTGGTCTACCTAGTTTAAGCCACTCGTCGGCCTTGTAATTGTAATACGTTTGGTATGCTAGCACAGCGTCGTCACGTTTGCAAACGTCAGGCATACACTGCGGTGGGTCTGTGAATTCACCGTACGCTAGACCGTCAGGGTAGCGCTCTAGTGTGTCTAGGTGCTCCGCTATGGTTTTATGTGTTTTACCGTATCGCTCCCTGTATTCATCGCCTAGGGCTTTCAGGTGCTCCCATGCCCAGCGGTAACACATGGTGTTAGAGCGCACCCAGACAGCGCTAGGGTGGTTCCTATGGGTGGGCTTGTAAGCCGGTGAAGTACCGTCTAGCTCGTGGTGAGCCGTAGATAATAGCTGAGCCGTCTCTAGTATCATTTTCACTACATGACGGTCGCACTGTGCCTGTGCTGATTTTACTGGGTCTCTGTCTAGGTAAAATATGTTCATGGTATTCCCTCTCTAGTCTGTGGTATCTCATGGTAACACTACTCCGCTATGCCGTCAAAAAACAGTTGTGGCATTTCCTCAGCAGTTGCACCGTTTAGCCATTTATTAATATGGCGCGTGGTAGTCTGTGACCACTTTTTGTCGGTCACGTGGTACCTGCCAGAGGGCATTTGACATGCCACAGGCGTTTCGTAGCTGAAAAATAGGCGTAGCCCGTGGCTGTAAATAATTTCGGTTTGATTGGTTGCAATTGGTTTCAGTTTCATGGTTTAGCCCTCCTATAGGCTGTTGTGTTTAGTAGGTGCTGATGCACCCCATAGGATACCCAGAGGGTACCCTACAGGCTGAACCAGTGTCAAGCTACCTGTGCAGAGGGCTGTAGACCCTCTAAGAACTGAAATGCTTTTTTGGCTTGAGATGACGCGCGAGTGATCGCGGTTTTATCATCCTTTAGCCGTCGAATCCAGCTGTTGAGGTACTGCGCGTGGTCCTCACGTGGCTCTGACTCGATACCCAGAGCAACACAGGCAAACGTAGCACCCAGTTCCGCCACCAGTTCCTCGAATGCGTATTCGGCTGAACCAAAGCTACCAGAGGCGTCACGGTTGCAACGATCTTTGTGCAGTGTCCAGTGGGTCAGCTCATGTAGCAGAGTAGAGTAGTAGCCCTGTGGCGTTTTAAACAGGTTGCTGTTAGGCATCCCGATGTAGTCTAGAGCAGGGCTATAGAATGCGCTGTCCTGACCGTGGCGGATTACTGCGCCGGTGTTTTTGACAAAGTGCTCAGCCCTCAACTGTTTTTCAATCTCAGGCAGTTCCACGGTCTCTACCTCAGGCACCCCGTCGCACTGCTCAGCATTGAACACGTGTATTGTGGTGAACCACATTTTTTCGTGCTCAGAGCCGTCGTCCAAAATCTCTGTTTTGAAATTGGGCTTTAGAATGGCTGTACCCTTCTCACCTCCACGCACCTGACCGCCCACGCGTTGCCATGCTTTATAGGTACCCCAGCGGTTATCACCATAGCCTGACCACATTAGTAGCAACTGGTTGAGGCCCTCGTACGGCCTCTGGGTCTCGTGGGCATGTTGTAGCCCAACGTGCCGACCCATTACAGCCCACGGCCGTGACCAGTTGGTGCCGTGGGTTTCCATTAGTTCGATCACTTTATTAGTAACCGTTTGGTATGCGTCGAATTTAGCCATTGTTTAGCCCTCCTGTCCCATGGTTTTTTCCTCGCGCCACACTGCCAGCTGTAGTTCGTAGCCTGACCATTTAACGTGAGCCAATAGCTCGTTGTAGCGCTCATTTATAGAGTCCAGCACAACGTCAATGATGCGTTGCTCGTTGGCACTGTTTAACAAGCCCTGTACAGCTGTTAGCTTATTACTGGCTGACACCATATTGTCCAGTTCCTCGAGGTTCAACTGGTACGTATGCAAGTCCTGATATGTCTCTGCTGAGTAGGCAGAGGGTTCGCGCAGTGTGGTTACTGCAAATTGGCTGTGGTTAGTTGTCATAATGTAGTTCCTCGTATTGGTTAATTTTTGACCAGCGCTGGGGTGCCCCCGTTGCCGATGGCTTATTATAACCACAGTTTGACCCCAGAAATACATACCCCATTTGTGGTACTATTTACTATTGCTGTCTATTGGTTTCTGTGCTAGGGCGATGTGGTGCTGGTGGTGTCCAGTGGCTACTACATAGGCACACACATGTCAACATTTATTTTTACAAGCGCTTACCACAGATTCGCCACCTGTGTCAACCCCTGTGGCCTACCATAGTTTTCAAATGTTTTCAACCCCTGATCCAAAGTTTTTTATGGCCCCGGGGAGGGGGATTGACTTAAGGCGACATGGGAGTAGCCACTTAAGTTTGCAAGAGGTAAAATTAAGAAAAATGGTTAAAAATTAACAACAAGTAACCATTTGATTACACAAGTAAAACTATTATTTTAAATCCTAGTTAAAAATAGCTTGACTTTCAGGAGCTTTTATGTTATACTATAGACATACTAGGGTAATCATATTATTTATGACCGAAGAAATAAAAAGAAGAGGCCGTGGTAGGCCCAAGAAGTCTGAAGTAGCCGCAGTAAAGCCGGGTAACAAGGGTGTCGTAGGCCGACCCAAGGGTGACGCAGCGATCATCAATGACTACAAGGCACGTATGTTGGCTTCTCCGAAGTCACGTAAGGTACTTGAGACGATATTTGATGCGGCTTTGGACAACGACCACAAGAATCAGGCTGCTGCTTGGAAGCTAGTGATGGACAGAATACTACCCGTGGGTGCTTTTGAGAAGGAAGTTATCCAAGGTGCGGGTAGAAACGCTATCCAAATCAACATTACTGGTGTAGGTGCGGCTGAAATCGTAGGTTCTAACCAAGAAAGTGACATAATTGAAGGTGAGCTTGTAGAATGAACCTAAAGTACTTCGATGTGGACGAATTTGACTGCCAATTTACTGGTGAAAACCGTATGGAGGCAGAGTTTCTTGAGAAGTTAGACCAATTACGCCACGAATGTGGCTTTCCCTTCGTAATCACCTCTGGCTATCGTAGCGCAACGCACCCGCAAGAAGCAAAAAAAGACAAGCCGGGCACACATAGTCAGGGCATTGCTGCCGACATAAAAATAACAAACGGCAGCGCTCGTTATACCATCGTTGAACGTGCATTAGAGCTAGGCTTTACAGGCATTGGCATTGCAGAGACGTTCGTACACGTTGACACCCGTGGTACTCCACCTGTTATCTGGACTTACTAATGCAAAGATTTGAAGGCTCCAAGGGTTACGTAGCTGCTGCTGGCGACAACGGTACGTTTGTTGAAGTAATAACAGCACCTTCTGGTTTCCATGTCAAAGTTATGTATTTTCTGGTAGCAGCAACAGGTGCTGTCACAGTAGACGCTAAGTGGACTAAGAACGGTACAGACGTTACGTTCCTACACGCTAAGAACATGAGCGCAGGAGACTTTGTTGAGTTTGGTGGCGCAGAGGGTAAGTTCCTTATTCTTACCGACCAAGACACTATTCAAGTAAAATGCTCTGCTGCTGATGCTACAGTCATTATGTCTTACGAATTATTTCCACATCAAGGATCTAATATCGTCCTATGACGGATCTTAACATTGAACTGCTTCCTTGGCAACAGGAAGTATGGGCAGACGAGACTCGTTTTAAGATTGTTGCTGCTGGTAGACGGACAGGTAAGTCTAGGCTAGCAGCTTGGTTGTTAATTGTAAATGCTTTACAGGCTAACAAAGGCCATGTGTTTTACGTTGCGCCCACTCAGGGTCAGGCCAGAGACATTATGTGGCAGACTTTGTTGGAGCTAGGACACCCAGTTATCTCAGGTTCTCATATTAATAACTTGCAGATAAAGCTGGTCAACGGGGCTACGATAAGTCTTAAAGGTGCAGACAGACCTGAGACAATGCGTGGTGTGTCCTTGAAGTTTCTTGTTATGGACGAGTACGCCGACATGAAGCCAGAGGTATTTGAGCAGATTCTCAGACCTGCTCTGGCTGACCAGAAAGGCGGTGCTATGTTTATTGGAACCCCAATGGGAAGGAATCATTTTTATGAGTTGTACAAATATGCGGAACTGGATGACGACCCTACGTACAAGGCTTGGCACTTTACGAGCTACGATAACCCGCTATTGGATTCAAGTGAAATCGACATTGCGAAGCGCAGTATGTCAAGCTATGCATTTCGTCAAGAGTTCATGGCTTCGTTTGAAGCGCGGGGCAGCGAAATGTTTCGCGAAGATTGGGTTCAGTTCGGAGAAGAGCCAGAAGTAGGAGACTACTACATTGCTGTTGACTTGGCTGGTTTTGAAGAAGTTAACAAGAAGAAAACTAAGAATAGTAAGCTAGATGAAACAGCAATCGCAGTGGTCAAGGTTAGTCCTGATGGTTGGTACGTTGATAATATTATATACGGGCGGTGGAGCCTTGATGAGACTGCCGCCAAGATATTTCAAGCCGTTAGAGATTACAGGCCAGTCAGTGTCGGCATTGAACGAGGGATTGCAAAGCAAGCCGTAATGTCTCCATTGACGGACTTGCAGAAGCGTTACGGACAGTTCTTTAGGGTAGAAGAGTTAACACACGGCAACAAAAAGAAGACGGATCGTGTGATGTGGGCGCTTCAAGGTCGTTTTGAGAACGGCTTTGTAACGCTAAACAAAGGGGAGTGGAACTCAAGGTTTCTTGACCAGTTGTTCCAGTTCCCTGACGCTTTAACGCATGACGACTTGGTTGACGCACTGGCTTATGTAGATCAGCTTGCTAACGTAGCTTACCATTATGATTTTGAAATTGATGACCACGAAATCTTAGACGTAGTGGCGGGATATTGATATGGCAGACCTTTATGAAGTAGACCCATTGATGATTCAAGAAACTCTTGAAGATTGGGTAATGACAAAGTGTGAGAACTGGCGTGACTACTACGAGTCTAACTACGAGAGTAAGTTTGATGAGTACTATCGCCTCTGGCGGGGTATTTGGGACCCAGCGGACAGCCAGCGTAACTCTGAGCGTTCACGGATTATCTCTCCTGCTTTGCAACAGGCCGTTGAGTCTAACGTAGCAGAGCTAGAAGAAGCTACCTTTGGACGGGGTAAGTGGTTTGACATCTCAGACAACATGGGTGACACAGACCGCCAAGACGTACAGTTCCTACGCAACAAGCTAACAGAAGATTTTGAGTCCTGTAAGATACGTCAAGCGGTAGCTGAGTGTCTTATCAACGCTGCTGTGTTTGGTGTAGGCATTGGTGAAGTTGTCCTTGAAGAAGTAAAAGAAATGGCTCCGGCTACACAGCCTGTTATGGACGGTCAGTTAACTGCTGTAGGCGTAAACATTACAGACCGTACTGTAGTCAAGCTAAAGCCTGTAATGCCTCAGAACTTCCTAATCGAGCCTGTAGCAACGTCCATTGAGGACGCTTGTGGTGTAGCTATTGACGAGTTTGTCTCTCGTTACGCCGTAGAGGAGCTACAGGAGAAAGGCGTGTACAGAGACGTATACGTAGGTAACGCTGCTCCAGACACCGACCTAGAGCCTGACCAAGACCTTACGGTTTACAACGACGACAAGGTTCGTCTGACCAAGTACTACGGTAAAGTCCCACGAGAGCTTCTCAAACGCGCTATGAACGACGATAGCGAAGAGGTAGGGGAGGACCAAGGGTCAGAGTCAGAATACGTTGAGGCTATCGTTGTGGTCGCTAACGGCGGTATTCTTCTTAAAGCTGAAGAAAACCCGTACATGATGCAGGACCGTCCGGTTGTTGCATTTCCTTGGGACGTTGTTCCCGGTCGTTTCTGGGGGAGAGGTGTTTGTGAGAAAGGTTACAATTCTCAAAAGGCTCTTGATACGGAGCTTCGAGCGCGTATTGATGCTCTTTCTCTTACTATTCATCCTATGCTTGCCATTGACGCAACAAGACTGCCTAGAGGTGCTAAACCTGAAGTGCGCCCCGGCAAGATGATTCTAACTAACGGAGACCCGCGTGAAGTTCTTCAACCGTTCAACTTTGGACAAGTTGGACAAATTACGTTTGCACAAGCTGGTGCGCTTCAGCAAATGGTACAACAAGCTACAGGTGCGGTTGACTCCGCTGGCATCGCAGGACAAGTTAACGGAGAGGCTACTGCTGCTGGGATATCTATGTCTCTGGGCGCTATTATCAAACGCCATAAGCGGACACTTATTAACTTCCAACAATCTTTCTTGATTCCGTTTGTTAAGAAAGCTGCTTATCGGTACATGCAGTTTGACCCTGAGAACTATCCAGTCGCTGACTACAAGTTTAATGCTTCGTCATCGCTAGGTATCATTGCACGTGAGTACGAGGTAACTCAACTTACGCAGTTGTTACAAACAATGTCACCTGACTCACCGCTGTACCCTGCTCTGATTCAGTCTATTGTTGACAACATGAACTTGTCTAACCGTGAAGAGCTTCTCGCTACGTTGCAACAAGCGTCACAGCCTGATCCTCAAGCACAGCAGATGGCCATGCAACAACAACAGGCACAGCTTGAGTTCCAGCAGAGTCAAACAGCGGCTCTACAGGCTCAGGCTCAAGAATCTGCTGCACGTGCTCAGAAGTACATCATTGACGGACAGTTGGCTCCACAAGAGCTTGAGATTGAGAAAATTAGTGCAATTACACGTAATCTCAAGGAAGGAGACCAAGACGACAAAGAGTTTGAGCGCCGCATGAGAATTGCCGAAGCGATGCTTAAAGAGCGAGAAGTAATCATTAAAGAAGACAAAACAAAGGAAGATATGAATGTTAACCGCCAGAGAACTGGACAGTTTGGTCAACCAAATCAACAACAGATTCCAAGCCCAATTCGACAGAATCGAGGCTTTGGAGGCCAAGGTGGAGGAGCTATCTAATGCCAAAGGAGAAGGACCCAAGGCTAAAGCGAGCGGGAGTAAGCGGGTTCAACAAACCCAAGAGAACGCCTAATCATCCAACTAAAAGCCACGTTGTTGTAGCTAAAGAAGGTGACAAGGTAAAAACAATCAGATTTGGACAACAAGGAGTTTCAGGTGCTGGAAAGAATCCTACTACAGCTAAAGAGAAGGCTAGACGAAAGTCTTTCAAGGCTCGACACGCTGGAAACATTAGTAAAGGAAAGATGTCCGCAGCTTACTGGGCTGATAAAGTCAAGTGGTGAAGTAGATGGCTAAACAAGGCCTCTATGCGAACATTCACGCCAAGCGTAAACGAATCAAAGAAGGATCGGGAGAACGTATGCGTAAACCCGGCTCTAAGGGAGCGCCTACGGCAAAAGCGTTCAAGAAGGCAGCAAAAACAGCCAAGGGGAAGAAATAATGCCAAAAGTTGACGGAAAACACTACGCCTATACCAAGGAAGGTATGGCTAAAGCCAAAGCTGCGGCTAAAAAGAAAGGCACTAAGGTACAGTACGGCAAAAAGAAGACTAAAAAGGCTTGACTTTTGCTTAAAAATGTGATATAATAAATACATAGGAACAACCAGAGGAAAACAATGGCTCCTGAACTAGAGAAGTATTTCAATAATTATCATTCTTTATTCCGCAACGAAGGTTGGACTCAGCTAGTTGAGGAACTTAAGAATACAGCAGTACATACTAACGATGTACAAAACACCAAAGATTCTGAGGATCTTTACTTTCGCAAAGGGCAATTAGCAGTAATTGCTAACCTTTTGAACTTAGAAGCTACTGTAAACGCTTCGTATGAGCAAGCTGTAGAAGAAGATAAAGATGCTCAAAGTGTTTGACTTTAAGTGCTCTAATGGGCACGTCTTTGAATCCTTTGTAGATGGTAGTGTTACAACCAGTAGGTGCGGTTGTGGTGCTAACGCTACAAAGATTATATCCGCAACTCAATGTATCCTTGACGGTGCTTCGGGAGACTTTCCGGGACAGCACATGAAATGGGTACGCGAACACGAGAGGGCAGGAAAACAACGCAGGGAGCCGTAAGCTATCGTAGGCCAACCCTATAACAACAATCTCCATAATGGATAATAATAACCACGGAGTTTAATAATGGCGAGAGCTACACTACTTGACGAGCGTCCTGAAGAGGAAAACGCAGACGACATCACAGAGGCCCAACAAGAAGAATTTGTTGAACAACCTCCAGAAGAACCACAGTTACCAGAGAAGTACCAGAACAAGTCCCTAGAGGAAATTGTTCAGATGCACCAAGAGGCTGAAAAGCTCCTTGGTCGTCAGTCTTCTGAGGTAGGTGAACTTCGTAAAGTCGTAGACGATTACATTCAGACACAACTCTCACAAGCACCTCAACAACAAACTGTTGAGCCTGAAGACGATATAGACTACTTTACTGACCCACAAAAGGCAGTAAACCGAGCAATCGAGAACCATCCTAAGATTAGGGAAGCAGAGCAGTACGCTTCGGAACACCGTAAGCAAGCAGCTTTGGCTAATCTACAGCAGCGACATCCGGACATGCAAACTATTTTGCAAGATCCTAAGTTTGCTGAGTGGATTAAAGGATCTAAGATTAGGACTCAATTATTTGTAGCGGCAGACCAAGGATACGATCACGAAGCGGCTGACGAGCTATTCAGCACATGGAAAGAACGTCAGGGACTTGTTAATCAAACAGCTAATGTTGAAAGACAAGCGCGGAAAGAAAGTGTTAAGTCTGCTAGTACAGGTAACGCTCGTGGTACAGCCGAAGGATCACGCAAGAAAGTCTATCGTAGGGCCGACATTATTAAACTAATGAAAACTGACCCTGATCGGTATGCTGCATTATCAGACGAAATCTTAGCTGCATATTCGCAGGGTCGTGTTAAATAATCCTTTAGGAGATTAATATGGCTAACGAAACTTCCGGTGCGTTTTTTACAGCTAACGCTGTAGTAGACAAAGTAGCAGCAGGTACTTTTATTCCAGAAATTTGGAGTGATGAGATCATTGCTGCTTATCAAAAAACATTAAAAATGGCTCCTCTTGTCAAGAAGTTGTCAATGTCTGGCAAGAAAGGCGATGTAATTCACATCCCTAAGCCTACTCGTGGTTCTGCGTCTGCAAAAAACGAAGCCGCTGCGGTAACAATTCAAGCAAACCTTGAAGAAGAGTTGCAAGTAACTATTAACCGTCACTTTGAGTACTCACGACTCATTGAAGACATCGTTGAAGTACAGGCTCTCTCAAGCCTCCGTCAGTTCTACACGTCAGATGCTGGTTATGCTCTTGCTAAGCAAGTAGACACTGACCTCATCAATGCTGGTACTGGCTTTGGTAACGGTACGCGAACTGCTTCACCTACGGATGCTTCATCTTGGGTTAACAGCAACGCTTACTACTTCAACGCTTCTTCAGGTCTTGCCACATTTGCTGCTGACACTGTAGCTACTGGCGATAACTTTACGGACCTTGGTTTCCGTGAAGCTATCAAGTTGATGGACGACGCTGACGTACCGATGGAAGGACGAGTGATTGTTATTCCTCCGGCTGTTCGTAAGTCTATCATGGGTGTTGATCGTTACGTGTCTTCTGACTTCGTAGGCGGTCGTGGTGTTGAGTCAGGCTTGATTGGTAACCTGTACGGCGTTGACGTATATGTTTCTAGCAACGCTCCTGTACTTGAGACTGCTGCTCAGAACGCTGGCGGTTCAATTGCTGTACGTGGTTGCTTGTTCTTCCACAACGAAGCACTGATCCTTGCAGAGCAACTTTCTGTACGTTCACAGACTCAGTACAAGCAAGAGTACCTGTCAACTCTCTACACTGCCGACACTCTGTACGGCGTAGAGACTTACCGTCCTGAAGCTGGATTTATCCTCGCTGTAGCTGACGAGTAAGAACCTCTGGGGGTCTTCATGGCCCCCTTTCCTTTCTCTTCTTTTGTGGATACTGGCGGGTAACTATGGGCATATTTCGTGGTAGCGGTGGTAGTGGTGAAGCAACGACAGATGTCTACGCTTCTACTATTTCTGGCTACGCTCAAGATGCCGCTGCATCAGCCGCCGCAGCAGAAGCATCGGCAAACTCTATTCAAGAAGCTGGGTACTTAACTCAAAGTACCGCAGACACTCTATACGAACCCCTTATTGCCACAATAAACCGAATGACATTTTACCGTCAGGCTACTCAGCCTAGTGGCGGTACTTATCGTGAGGGCGATATGTGGTACAAAACAGACGACGAAGATTTATACTTTTACAGAGAAGTTTCAACAAACGTATATAGTTGGGTGTTGTTAAGTACGGCTACTGACAACTCCGACACACTAGATGGAGGCTCCTACTAATGGCCCAAACAATCAAGATCAAACGATCTACGGGGTCAGCGGCCCCTTCTACTCTTGCACAAGGTGAATTAGCCTATTCTAAAGGCTCTGACACCCTTTACGTTGGTGACCCGGCAGCGGCGAACACTCCAATTGCTGTTGGTGGCGCAATCAAAAACAACGCTGGCTCTCCGGTTCTTGCAACAGGTGTTACAGCGGCTGAGATTCGCACACTGATTGACGTCGACCAAGCGGGTACTGACAACTCGGCTGGCACAAACATTACGGTCACCGAGGGTGCGTCTACCGTTACGATTGCATCATCTACCGGCACTGATGACTCAATCGCGGCGGCTACAACTAGTCTTGCGGGTGTCATGACCGCATCAGACAAAACCAAGTTGGACGGAGTTGAAGCGTCAGCAGACGTTACTGATGCAACAAACGTAACGTCAAGTCTCGTTGCGGCGACTGCTATTTCCGCAGGAGATAAAACAACCATCCAAAGCAACCTTGGTGTTGACCCTGCTGGCACTGACAACTCCACAGATGTCACACTAGGCGGGACACTCGACTACCTGACCATCTCAGGTCAGACCATTACTCGTAACGCTATCGACCTATCTACCGATGTTACTGGCTCACTGCCAAACGCTTCAGTCTCAGGTCTTGGCGCTCTTGCAACACTTAGCTCTGTTAATGCGTCAACCATTACTGACAACTCGGTCGGTGCGGCAGAGCTTAACGTCTCTGGAAACGGCACATCCGGTCAGGCTCTTGTGTCTGATGGAGACGGTTCGTTTAGCTGGTCAACCATCTCTGTTACTGACAACGATGTTTCTGTGGCAAACCTACAGACCCGTCTTAGTGAAATCAGCACAGCAACAAACTTTGGCACGGGTGCAAGCGCAGACGTTACATTCTCTGCTGACGTTACAATCAGCGGTGACTTGACTGTCAGCGGTACAACCACAACGGTCAACACAGAAACCATTAACCTTGCTGACAACATCATCACGTTAAATAGCAACGAGACTGGCGCTCCAACTGAGAACGCTGGTATCGAGGTTGAGCGTGGTACAAGCACAAACGTATCACTTCGGTGGAACGAGACGGATGACGTCTGGGAATTCACCACGGACGGCACAACCTACGTTGACGTTTTCGATACGTCATTAGACAAAATTGTAATTGGTGGTGGAGCGACTGCTGGTGGTACAACACCTGTTGCTATTGGCGCGAATAGCTACGCAAACGCTCAGGGCGTTGCAATCGGCGACCAAGCAAACGCAAGTACGTCAGGCTCAGTTGCTATTGGCTTGGACGCAACGGTTGCTGGCGGCGTAAATGGCATCGCAATTGGTTCTTACTCTGACGCTCGTGCTCAATACAGTATTGCAATCGGTAACAACTCAGGTGTCTCTTCGACAGGTCAGTTCAATACGCTGTTAGGATACGGCGCTGGCTTTGGCTCTGGTACTGGTAGCAACGCACTGCATCTTGTTTCTGATGGTGGTACGACGTCAGTCGCAGAAAGCGGACACATGCTCATTCAGACCACTACTGCGAAGATTGAGTACACGGATACCAATGGCTTTGTTTTCACGGAAGACGTATCAGGCACTCCGGTGACTTATAATCTGAGTGACTTTGGCGACATCACTTCAGTGCAAATATCTTCAACTGATGGCTCAATTACTGGCACTGGCACTGGCTCCACTGGTGCGATATCGTTTGACCTTGAAGTAGGAACCATTGACGGTGGAACATATTAATGGCTCAAACCATAAAGCTAAAGCGCGGAACAACTACCCCAACGACGAGTAACATCGTCAGCGGGGAGGTTGCTATTGATACATCCGCGCAGAAGCTCTACATCAACGATAGCGGTACAATCAAAGAAATCGGTGGTGGCGGCGGTGGCGGTGGTTTGACTCGCGCCCAAGCCACTGCGATCACACTAGTATTCGGGTGATTTAATATGGCGGCTCCAAACATCGCTGGACTGACTACAGTCACCGGCAAAACAGCAACACAGGCAGTCGGTACATCTGCCACGGCTATTGTTAGCAACGCAGCGTCAAGCGGTAAGGTGTTTAAAGTCAACACGCTGATGGTTGCCAACGTCGACGGTACGAATAACGCCGACATCACTGTTGACCACTACAACGGAACAACAGCGTATCACTTGGCAAAGACAATCACTGTCCCTGCCGATGCTTCTTTGGTTGTTATCTCCAAAGAAACGCAGATTTATCTACAGGAAGGCGAGTCAATTCGTCTGACGGCTAGCGCGGCGTCTGACCTTGAAGCAGTGTGCAGTTACGAAGAGATTAGCTGATGGCTAGTAATGTCGCATCGCTTTACGATAATGGCGGCATGATTGGTGCGACGCTAGACCTTGGCTCGACTGAACAATATATTCTTAGCTCAACAGGCGGTACCCCATCGATTGTAGGCACAGCGAGCGCAAGCGGAGCCAACTCAGTTAGCTTGACAGGTATTACAGGACTGGCTGAGGGCGACTTGGTTCTTGTTTGCATTACATCTGACGAATCAACTGAAAACACCACGATTACATCAAGCGGGTGGACGGCAATTTCAGACAATGTGTTTAGTGCAAGTATTAACACTACCATTGCCTACAAAGTTATGGGCGCAACTGTTGATACAAGCATTGGAATCACTTCTGTAGTTGATGCAATAACCGTTATTGCAATGAGTGATGTAGAGTATCTCAGCGGTGCTAGTACGACATCAAGTTTTGGTACGTCTATCGACCCACCATCTGTGACAGTTGCGTCTGACGATTCAATTGTTTTGGTTTTAGCGGCTATTGATGACGACAACTCAACAATCTCATCTCCACCGACAGGTTACACAACAGCAGTACAAGACGGACGATTGGGCGGCTCTAACGCTATTATGTACAAAACCGGAGTCTCTGCTGGAACAGAAGACCCGAGCACTCTGGTGTGGTCTTCAAGCGATTCAAAGTGGGCGGTGACTTTAGAATTCGGGCCAACAGCCTCGGTTACCTACGGAAACTACAAAAACTCAGGCATCTGGAGTATGGATGCTGTTTATGAGCTTTTACAGCCATTATCTTATGAGTTTCTTTCAATACAAGAGAATGAAGCAGACGCAACGACCTACAATTTCACAAGCACTCCGCTTGGGACAGCAAAATCAAACAGAACCATTGTGGTTGCGGTAACGCACGGCGCAAATCCAAACGTTGATGTAAGCAGTGTTTCTGTCGCCGGTTCTTCTGCTTCCATTGTTACAGGTAGCGCGGCTTATAACCCAGCAGTAAGCTCTGTCCATTCGGGAATTGTATTTTACACAGTCGCACTCTCATCTGGTACAAGCGGAACCGTGTCAGTTGCTTTTAGCGGCACGTCATCGAGATGCGAAATTGCGGTGTGGGCTGTTTATGGTAACGGCTTGACCGTACAAGACACGGCAACAGCAAACACAAACTCAAGCCCTCACACGTTAGATGTAGACACAGTAAACCCAAGCGTAGTTCTTGCGATGGCGTACAACGTGGAATCTACTGCTGGTGCAGGAAACTATGATATTACTTGGTCAGGCGTAACACTTGATGACGAAGTAAATCCAACTGCATCCGGTGGCACAACAAGAGAAATGTCTGCGGCTAGTGTACGGGCGTTGGCTACAGAAACTCGGTCAGTTTCTGCATCTTATTCATCTGCAAACTTTGCACTAAGCTCTTGCATAAGTATAAGAGAAACGTAATGCGTAAACATATCCGCAAATTTCGACAGAACATCAAAAACGCACTGGCAGGTTCGGATGTGCCTTTTGTTGATTTGGTCGAAGGCGCGGGAGGAATTACTGGACTGCGTTCTCATAGTCAGGCGAAGCGCGTCGGTGCGTGGCCGCCAACAGAGGAGCCGTCAGATATTTCGTTTGTTGCTGTTAGCGGCTCGATGTCTAGCAGTAACACAACAACAGCAAGTGTGTCTCTGCCGACAGGCACTCAGACCGGAGACTTTTGTATCGTCGCTGTGTTTTTAGACAATAAGACTGTTGCTGTCACTACCCCAACAGGCTGGACTCTTATTGGCAACGGTGACACCAACGAATACCCGCGCTCGTTTGTTTATGGGCGAATCATTCAATCTGGCGACACTGGATTTAGCGCAACACAAGACGCAGAAGCCAACATGATTATCGCTGGCTCGTTTAGGAAGGCTGACGGAATAACGTCATTCACTACTCGCAATTTTGCTAACGACAAAGGTGTTTCGGCATTGAGCGCATCACTAAGCTCTACCAATGCGACAGTGCCAACCATAGCGGTTGCAATGCTTGCTGGACGCACAACGCAGTCACCGACAATGACATGGGGTGGTGCAACGATTAAAACAGACACGACCACTGGCGGTACGCGCTCGTTAGGTTATGTGATTTACAATAGCGGTACACCAGCATCGCATACGGTCACAGCAAACGATACGGGTCGGCAGTCGCTGTCGGTGTTTTACATAGATTTGGAGTAAACGATGACTCTATACACAAAAGACGGAAGCTATCCGGCAGAGCTACCAGACAGAATCAGACTGTCAGACGGGACAACCAAGACTGACGCCAGTACGTTTACTGCGGATGAGATTGCTGATGCGGGGTACGTTGCTGTCGCTGACAGACCTGCGTCAACGCAGTTTCAGGACGTTGTGTGGAGTGGCTCAGAGTGGGTTGTTGCTGACTGGGCTGATGATCGCATAGCTCAATACTGGCGAGACGTTAGGGATACTCTGCTATCCGATACGGACGTTTTTGGCTTGTCAGACGTACCCATGAGTCCAGAAATTCAAACGTACCGCCAAGAGCTTAGAGACGTACCACAACAGGTTGGGTTTCCACACACGATCACTTGGCCCACACACCCGGATGACATTGAATAAAGGTATAACAAATGACTGACTATACTAAGACAACAGACTTTGAAGCTAAAGACAGCTTACCGTCAGGCGACACTAACAAGGTTGTCCGTGGTTCTGAGTTTGAAGTAGAATTTGATAACATTGCAACTGCTATTGCCACTAAAGCTAACAAGGCTAGTCCTACGTTTACTGGTACGGCTACAATTCCTACTGCTTCTATTACTACGTTAAACCTTGGTGGTGTTGCTGTTACTTCTACTGCTTCTGAGCTTAACTTGCTCGATGGCGTTACTGCTACGACTGCTGAGATTAATTACCTTGATGGTGTTACGTCTAACATTCAAACTCAGATTGATGGTCTTGGTACAGGTGACGGCTCAGTAACAAGCGTTGCTATGACGGTTCCTACAGGCCTGTCTGTTGCAGGTACGCCAATTACTACGTCAGGAACTTTGGCTGTTACTTATGCTACTGGCTACGCTATTCCTACTACAGCAAAGCAAACACAGTGGGACACGGCGTACGGCTGGGGTGATCACGCTAGTGCTGGTTATGCACCTACTGCGTCTCCTACGTTTACAGGAACAGTGACTGCGCCTACCGTAGACATTAACGCAGGTGCAATTGACGGCACAACAATTGGTGCTGCTAGTGCTGCTGCTGGTACGTTTACTACGGCTACAGCAACAAGTGTTGTTCTAGGTCTTTGGACTATTAGCGTAATTGCTAACGAACTTGTATTTGATTATAACGGTACGGATGTATTTAAGCTGAAGACTACAGGCGAAGTTGTTTCTGCTAACGATATCACTGCATTTGGTACAGTCTAATGGCTCTTCAGGCTAGTGGTGCAATAAAGCTGTCAGAGATTCAAACAGAGTTTGGAGGAACTAATCCTATTTCTCTGTCTGAGTATTATGACGCTGATACTGGTGTTCCTGCTAGTGGCGTTATTTCGCTTACTGACTTTTATGGTACGTCTGCTGTTACTGAAACAACCGTTACTGTTACTGAAGGTTATGCTCAAGTTTTAGGTTTCCTAGATCTATACGGTTATAACGATACTAGTGCTATAGGGTCTAGGTCACCAACAACTTATAAAGGATACACTATTGTAGAGCTTGATTATGTAACAGACACTACGTCTATTTGGGACTTTTTTGTCCGTTTAGAAAACACAGGAAATGGTACAAATCCTCCAGCAGATGTATTTACTTCTGCCACAATAGATGTAAACGGTGGGACTTTACAGTTAGATGTTTCTGGTGCAACTACAGCTACAGACGGAACAGAAAGAAGGTATTGGAAATTCCCTATTGCTTCTGGAGACAGAACTGCTGTAGCAACGCAATGGAACGGATCAGGCACTTCAGACGTTGTAATAACGGACGCTTAATATGATTACAGTAACTTACAATCAACCGGCTCCTGAAGACACAAGACTTGAAGGCGTTTACTTTATTGATGGAGTAGAGTCTGGAACTTGGTCAACACCTTTGCTTGAAACAATTGAAGTAACAGAAACCTATATTGTTCAGGTTTTAGAGCTACAACAACAAATGAGTAATGGCTAAGGATATTTACATGGACATTGATTTACGCTTAGATCGTCTAGAGGTAAAGATCGACAAGCTGTCCGAAGCGTTGTCTTTGCTTGCCCGTGTAGAAGAGAAGATACACTCAGCGAATGGTCGTATTGATCGACTTGAGTACAGGGCTGATGAACAAGAGCGTGACACAGACGCTATTAAAGGGATTGTTGGCTACAACCAACAGCACGTTAAAAACATGGAACGATTAGTTTGGATTGTTGTTAGTGCGCTAGTCGCTGCTACTACATACTACTTGAGGTAAGAATGATAGAACTGCTTATTACAAGCGTCTCTTCTCTGCTCGATAAGTTTATTCCAGACGCAGACGAGAAAGCGAGGTTAGCACATGAAATTGCAACTCTGGCCGAGAGACAGGCACATGAAATTGCCAAAGCTCAAATCCAAGTCAACAAAGAAGAAGCGCAAAGCCAGTCCCTATTTGTTAGCGGATGGAGACCTGCTGCTGGTTGGTCTTGCGTGTTGGGTCTATCTTTTAACTTCGTTATATCTCCGCTCGGTAACTTCGCTTTAGCAGTGTCAGGTAGTGACGTAGTGTTACCTACTCTGGATTTGTCTACGATGATGCCAGTGCTGTTAGGTATGCTGGGCTTAGGTGGTTTGCGTAGTTATGAACGTACTCGTAATGTAGCGAGGGGACAGTAATGCCAAGCAATGCTTATTATGAAAGTATAGACGTATCTTCTTTATCTCCAGAAGATTATGATGAGTTTGAAGCATTATTAAATTCTTATATTCAAGCTGATTATGCTTGGGACCCTCAATATTCTCGTTTTATAAGCAGGGACCCTTCAGGTATTGTAACTTTACAGCCTGATGTTTTAGAGCCTTTGTTTCAACAGGTCAATGAGCTATATGGGCAAGAAGTAGCTTCATCGTTAATGAATCAATTTGGATATGAATATTCAGATTTGTTTGCTTCTGAAAGCACTGAAACTCCTCAAGAAGAAGTTGTAGACGTTGCTGCTGACACTACCGCAGACGAAGAACCGACTATAGGAGACTTTGTATCTTCTGTTGGAGACACTCTAGGAGACATAGTAGGAAACATTTCTATTGATTTGCCTACGATTACTCCTAGCCCAGAGGACACTATTGCGGACATTTTAGGCCCCGGCGTTGGAGTTATCTCTCCTAGTGGTGGTGTATCTCCGGGTACTTTTGATCCGGGTGATTGGAGCGTCTATGTACCCGGTATTCCCGGCTTACCTTCTACAAGTCCTAATACGATTATAGGTACTGTAGACGAAATAGCAGGTCAAATAGAAGACGCTATAAGCGATCCTGGCAGCGTTTTGTCAGACATAGGGGACACTATAGGGGACATTGTTTCTGACCCAGCAGGAGCCATTGAGAGCGCCGTAGACGCTATTGGCGGGTCAGTATCTGTAGATGATGCTGGCAATGTTATTCTAGGTGGTGCTATTGTTGATGCTGTTACTGGCAACGGCTCTTCTGGCGGAACCCCAGTAGTTGCTCCTGAGCCGTCAGTAGAAGATGTCGGCGGTTTAGCTATTGGTGGTTATGATGACCAACAGCCTGACGTTGTTCTAGGAGGCCAAGTAGACTCAGGAGAGTTTACAAACCAAGAAGAGGTTATTGGCGGTCTTTTAACCGGAGGAACTGCTGCGGCTACTGGAGGAGGGCTGGGTTACTCTACGCCACGACAAACACCCTCTTTTGAAGATTATATGTACAGAATCACATGGGCACCAGACGCTCCGTTACAAGTACCAACCTTGTCTACACCATCGACTGTACCCGGTCTTTTTTCAAAATACTTTGCATAATTACGGTAGGCTTACATGACATACTTAAATCTAGTAAACAACGTACTTCGTAGGCTCCGTGAAGACACGGTAACTACCGTATCGGAGAACACGTACAGCGCACTGGTGGGCGACTTTGTTAACGATGCAAAGCGTATTGTCGAAGACTCAACTGATTGGTCTGCGTTGCGTAGAACGCTTGTTGTAACTACCACAGCAGACATCTTTAACTACGTTCTTACTGGCACACAGAACAGAGGTAAGATTCTTGACGTTGTTAACGATACGTCTAATCACTTCATGGAGTATCAGACAGCACACTGGTACAACAATCAGTTTTTAAACAGCAATCCTATCTCTGGTTCACCTAAGAACTACAGCTTCAACGGTGTCAACAGCAGTGGCGATACGCAAGTAGACCTGTACCCCATCCCAGATGCAGCGTACACGTTAAACTTTAACATGGTTATCCCACAGGGGGACTTGACAGAAGATACAGATACGCTGCTTGTTCCTCACATGCCTGTGGTTCACATGGCTGTAGCACTGGCTGCTCGTGAGCGTGGTGAAACTGGCGGTACAAGCGCAGCAGAATACTTTGGCATTGCGGATAAGTATTTGTCAGACGCTATTGCACTTGACGCTGCTAAACATCCAGAAGAAATGGTGTGGTACTCATAATATGGCACAACAACTTCAAAGTATTAACCTAGCTGCTCCGGCATTCAAAGGTATTAATACCGAAGACTCGCCGTTAC
>Ga0222719_10000565_pt1 | contig 36661 bp, 27 predicted proteins | sample C33_34DmetaG_FD_165039 | JGI IMG/M metagenome (GOLD analysis project Ga0222719, IMG submission 165039) | Estuarine water microbial communities from San Francisco Bay, California, United States - C33_34D | ecosystem: Environmental > Aquatic > Marine > Unclassified | place: USA: California... | reverse complement strand
GATTTGCTAATGTATTTACAACCCAGCCGCACAACTTTATTGATGGCTCTGATGTTTTCATTACTGGCAGTATAGATGATCTCAACAAGTCGTGGAAAATAACTATACCTCCAGGATCAACTGGGTATTCTTTCCAAATTCCATACATTTTGGGTAATCAAGCGGGTGTTGGTGCTACATCCGGTCCATCATCTATAGCTGGTGGAACAGGATATTATGTACTTACAGACTCATACCCCGCTCAAAAAGTTACCGGTGGTGGAAGCATAAGTGTTGCTATAAATGGCAGGGAGATAGGAGCAACGTCATCAGGATCAAACCTTCAGGCAACTGCTAATTCAATTATAGAAGAGATTAATAAGGTTGTAACACAGCCTGATTATTTTGCACAGACTTTTGAACCTACGGCAAGTCCTGTCACAATTAATGTGGTAGCTGATACCGAAAGCGGTAACATAGGAAACGGAGACACATTAACCGTTTCGCTAACTGGATCCTTAAATTTAGTTTCCGCCCCCAACCAGTTATCAGGTGGCGTAACTGGGGGATTTAGGTACGTCGATTGGGATGCTTCGTCAGGTACAAATCCTGTTGAGAATTTAAAATACTTCGGTACAAAGAATCTCAAATGGCAAACTTTCACTACAGCTTCTTGGGATAATGCTTATGCACATTCTTGGGATGATTTTGAATATGAGAATGGGTGGCTTGGTGGATATGAAATCCATAGTTCAAAACCAGGTGATAATGTAAAGGCCAGCGTTGGAAATGAGGTTTTACCTTTCCCAGTTGGTGTAACTTTCGTTGCAAGCTCTGGTACTGGCGCTTCTGCTAGTTTAACCCTTGGATCTGCAGCAAGTCAACTGAATGCTTCCACTGATCCCAACATTACTAATTTTTACTATAGAGTAATTCCAGAATCCGCAACTGCTACATTAACAACTGCTGGACCAGCTTCAGCATCTGTTTATCCATTTGCTGCTACTGGTGGAACCGGATCAACCCCGGCATCTGTGCCTGGAGCACCTCCACCTCTGATAGTATCTTTCATAGTAGCAACAGGACCATAAAAATATAAAGGATGGCTTCAAATATTAGAATATACGAGACACAGTCAGTCATATACACTGATACCACATCTGGAGGTTTGCCACCATACTCTAGAAGGTGGACTTTTACTGGTGGAAATATTGCAAGCGCTACTGGTGCTACCGCGTTGGTAAGGTATAATAATCCTGGAAGCTATACTGCAACCCTGACGGTAACTGATTTTAATAATGTTACTAACTCATTTACCTCTACTAATGGCATAGAAGTATTAGCATCGTCCGTTTTAGCATCTTTTACTAGAGTTCCTGCATCTATTTTAATGGGTCAGACAACTCAGTTTACCGATACCTCTATTGGTTCTCCGCAAGCGCCTACCTCTTTTCAGTGGGATGTTGGCGGATCCTCATATTCCACAGCTCAAAACCCAACACTGGAATACCAAGATTGGGCTTTGGTGCCAGGAGCTGCTTTGAATGCACTTCCAGGAGCCAGCATAAGTGTAGCAGTTGAGCTTACCGCAACTAGTTCATTTGCTAGCGATTCAGAAACGTCCTCGATAACAGTTACTAAAACTGGGCAGGTAACATCTAACACCCTAAACAAAGCCAATCCGGGGGCTTCTGTTTACACACAGGAGGTCTCAATAACTGGTACACCTCAGAGAGCAAATTCTTTTGGTTATCCGACAGCTTCTTACATCTTCCAGTTAGATTATTCCGCTGCTTCTCTGCAAGCAGTTTCTGGCTTTCATTCTACCCAGGAGGATGCATACATATTAATGACCGGTCTTGGTGGAAATCCAGGTTTTGTAACTGATGGTGTTGCCAGTGTCAATGGATATCTAGTAATCGAAGATGTCCTTTATAAGCTAGGGGTGCCCGCAATTTCAGTTGGTAGGTACATTTGGGATCAGGTAGATCCAGTAACCGGAAGAAATGTAGATAAACTTTTCTTTGCAGATGACGGAACTTCTGGTAACCTTACGGACCTTATTACAAATACTGGATACACAGAATCCATAGTTGCTTCCATAATGAACAACAGGTACCCCCAGCTTAACTCTACACAAAGTGATTATTGGAGTCCAACCTTCCCTTTGACCAATGTGAGTACCCAAGGGAAAAATCCAGTGGTTTATTCAACCACCTATTTTACCAACCGGTTTATTACTGGAGTTAATTACGAGGTTTATATTGATATTAATGGCGGCTCAACTACGATTACATGTACATTCAATGCAAACAGTGGACAAGGTAACGAAAAATCTGGAAATAATGAATACTATGTAATGCAGGATGTTGCTGGAATTGATGGGGTTGTAACACAGCTTAATGCCGCAATTACTGCAACTCTTGGAAGTACAAATGAAATTGAATTTACTGCAGTGCAGAACTTTAATATTAACTCAAGTGGGACTCCAGCTGATTATTATGGATTAAAAATGGAGGTAAAGGATACTTCTATTGAGTCTGTTACTATAAAAGATAATTCAGCAACTCTTAATTCCATATACAGTCTAAGCTTAGCACCATTCACATATCGCTATAATAACGGTGCTACTGGAATTATTTCTTGTACCGGTATGCCAAGCAACTTAAATTTAGGGTTTGGTGATTACATTGCTAATGGAAAATCTATTTACTATGGTGATACAATATTCTAAAATTTTGATAAATACTAAATAATGCCAACAACCTTCTTTTATATTAATACTGCAGAACTTGACTCCTTCGGGGATGTTTGGGCTGTGGGTAGGGACCTAACCAAGTACGATGGCGAAAATTGGGAATACTACAATTATCAAAATTCGGTGGTACCTAGCAACGCACCATATTTTCTTGATACAAGGTCAATTTCAATTGATAATGAGAATAGTAAGTGGGTTGGATGTGCAGTTACTGCTTTACTTTCACAGGACCTTGTTTTTGTTGCCAGTGGAAACCAAGCAGCAACAGGAGCAAGTTGGAATTTGAGCCAATTCAGTGATTACTCATCGCAGTCTCCTAACTGGGAGGTTCCAACGATTTATGCAAGCCCATATACTGAGGAGGTACTTGCCTTCATTTCTCCACTAAATGGTGGTGCTGGTACTGGTGGTACTGCAAATACTGGGGTCACCGGCGGTTACCTATGGAGGTATGATAAAGTTTCCGAAGAGTGGAGCGAAATCTCTCCTGGATATACCTGGCCTCATATCTATGAAATAACAACAAAGGGAGAAGGTGGTAAATCTTTTGAATATTTTTTAAGTACTAATGATGGCTTACAGACTATACCTCAGGGAAATCTAGATCCTATAACTCTTGATAATGATGAACTCGGAATTAAGCAGCTAAATAAGTTTAATTCAATGACTTCTGGGATAGGAGGGGATACAGTTTATAGCGTATCTTTCGATGAGAATGGTAACTATTGGGCAGGAACTGAAAATGGTATTACATACTGGGATGGTAAAAAATTCTATAATTGGAACATTGGTAATGGAGATGGTGTAACAAAGGTGGTGGCTAGAAAGAACGGGCACGTATTTTTCAGGATAGGAGATCCGTTTGATCAACCATCAACTTCAAATGGCTTCTACCATTTCAATGGTAGCACTTTTACCCACCTAACCTCTGCTAACACCAATTTACCGGACAATAGGGTTATCCAGTTGATGAAAGTTGAGGAAAAGTCTAATGCTGGTTCTCTAAAAATTTATGAGGATGATCTCTGGATAGTTGCTGGTAATAACATCTGCTTGTTTGACTATACCATACCTCACATATACGGTACGTCTAAATACACAGGAACAACGGGGTGGAACTTTGTTTACTATTCTCACACAACTGAAGGAGGAACTACTGATACTGCTAGGCTACCAAAAGCTGATAAGTATACTTGGAAATACCCAACATGGAGAGGATATGATAATGAATACCTAAAAAATCAGCACCCTGGATTAGATCCAAGGAACTTGTTCCTCGAAACCAACTTTAAGGATATTGCTGACGGGTCAGCGGGAAAACAGCCATATTGGAATGATGGTGTTATTCCAAAATATAATGAACAAGAATTAAGCAAGCTTATACAAGATGCAGATTGGCTAACAGATACTACCTCTTTTACAGTTACTTCTGCAAATAAGTATAAAAATTATAATGTTGTAACTGGATATTCAAGTGAATCTACACTAAACTTTGGTGAGAGAAATAACTTAACTCCAAATTATAGCATTTCCAACCCAAACCCAACAGACGCAGCAGGTGGAACCGCAGACGTTGGATTCGTTGCTCTGTATAGTGATGGTGGTCAGGTTAAATCAGTAATTCCTTTTAGAGGATTTGCAACCAAAGTTTACGGAGCTGCTCCGTCTACCGATAATTCATCGCTCTTTGTCCTTGGAACATATAGAAAATTTATAGAAGCGGGAGAGTTTGTTTATTCAAGTAAATATCCGGGTGCATCTGCTATGACATCGACGGGAGTTACTGGTCCAACGGGTGGACCTGTGGGATTCTCAAATATTGCTGCTCCTGGTTTAACTGCCTCAAGTGATTATGGATGGATTATAAACGGACCAGTAGGATCAACATCTGGCATCTATTTACCAGAAACTTCTATACTGGGAGACACAGATGCAATATTTATTGCTGAGGTTGAAGTAGATTTGGGATCTAAAGTAAGCTATGGAGATATTGATTTTTCATCCGGGGATACTACTCTAAACCAATTTGCCTTAAAGAACTTTAGGTATTTCCCAGGAGCTAGCGGAAGTTTTGACCCAACTGGAATAATCGATGCAAGTTTCTCCCCACCTACGGAGATTGTAAATCTTGCTCTTTCTGTTTCTCAAAATTCTTTGCGGATAACATCCAATTACTCCGGTGGGCTTTCTACTCTCAAGTACCAGTGGGAAAATCCAAATGACCTGCCAGCTTCTAGTGAATTTGTTTTCTCTAGCAAAGATAGCGGAACCTATGATAGAAGTGGTAGTGTAATAGATCTAAACGAGAGTCTTTCACTCCGTGAAGCTTATAGTGTAGGTATGACTGGAAATTCGACCTCAAGTTTGGATGGGGTAACTTCCTTAGAAAATGCATTGACCTATTTGCTAACTGGAACTTCTACTCATGATGTTAATTCGAGGGGACTTTCTATATCACACCCAAATCCAGGATATTCTTACCCGTTCTTCGTTCTTACCGATTTTAATCACTCACCGATTACGGGAGCATTTATTGTTAATTCTGGCGGTACTGGGAATGATTACAAAACGTGGTACAACACTATTTCGGGCTATAAATCGGATGAACAGTATTATGTAAACTCGCTTTACACGGATACCCCTGTCATAACACCAACCCAAAGTGAATCATTGACAGGAATTGGTACCTCTGGAGGTGCTAATCTATTAACTGTATCTATAAAACCGGGTGGTTCTTATAATATGCTTTCGTCATCTGTTGTATTACCCAAAACATACGGAAGCCCATATCTTGCTACGATGAGCGATCAAAGTGATGCATTACCTGGTGGTGACCAATATTCCGCGGTTTATTACCCCTTTGCAGCTGGTAATACTGCGGGAGGCCACAATATTATAAAAAGAAACGTTACTGGGACAAGTGTAGATGAGTTTAGTACATTTGGTCAAGGAAATACAGGGGACCAGAATAGGCTTAAAATGCATGTTAGCCCCAATTTGAATGTATTTGTTGCTGGATCAAAGGGTGGTGCTACGGGGCCTACAAATTTACCATATTCGCCAGCAACTGGATCCTTTGTTTCTCTTTTGGAAAGCTATAAACCTGGAATAGGTAAAGATATGGGTGATATAATCTCGAGAGCGGGATCTGGAGCATGGACTTGGGTAGATGTACACAATTCATCATCTGATTTATTTGTCCCCTTACTTTCAACTGTATTTATAAGTAATTATGACTCCAAGATTTTTGGAAAGAATAGTAATAGGTGGAAATTAACTAATGCTTCCAATAATCAAGTTCTCCTTGATATTAAGGACATTCCATATTTCATTTATACCTTCTCACAATCTGGATATTATTCTATCCAAAATATAATAGAAGATTGTGAGGGTAATGTTTATGAGATATCAAAACCGGCTTTCATAAAGGTTGTAGACCAAACTATTCCTGCTGCTGATGATCCTAACCCAGAGTTTGTAAATTCTGCAGATTATGGGTATAGAAAACAGACAAATTACAACAATACACAGGAATATGAGGATCTAAGTAAAGATTTAAGTGAGGAACAAAAAAGAATTATGCTTAAGAATCTAGTACCTTTCGGCTCCTCTTTAATCATAAAAGATAACCCGGACGCAACCTTCGATCAGTTTTAACTGTAGGAATAAAGTAATCTGAGTACCTCGTCTATAGACTCGTGTCTGTGATTATCCTTGAGTGCGATATTATAAACGTACCTCGAATCTTTTAGTTTTGGTACCTCGTGGATCGCGGAATCATTCGCAAACTTAAGATCTATTTGCTGCCCATCTCCACACAATATCATGGTAGAAAATTTACCAAGTCTTCCTAGGACCATACCTAACTGTTGCTTTGTAAGATTTTGAAATTCGTCTACAATAACTACAGCGTTGTCGAAGGTCCTTCCTCTGAAGTGGCTCAGTGAAACTAATTCTATAATTTCATCTTTCTCAAGTTTTTCTAGATGATCAGGCCTGTTGTACACCTTTCTCATATTAGACCTAATTGGTACAAGCCAAGGTTCCATTTTTTCTTCAAGTGAACCTGGAAGAAATCCATTATCCTCGTTTGATACTGTTGGTCTTGTAATAACTATTTTTTCGCAATGCTTTTTAAAAAGTCTATCTAGTGCTATTTGAACAGCTAAAAGGGTTTTACCACTACCAGCCTTCCCTGTTATAAAATTAAAAGGGTGTACTAGAATTTGAGATTTTGCAGATTTCTGCTCTTCAGATAACGAGATTGAGAATTTGTTTTTATCCACTTGGTTTTTTATTTTATTTGTTGAAGGTGATTTTCCACCCATAGTTGTCCACAAGATCCTTTAACATAGGACTCTTGAGGTGTTTTATTTTATCAAAGAGGTTGTGTTGGTCACTTCCGTTTTTAAATTTTGCTGAGCTCTTTTTTAAAGCATATCCATGATAATGGTTTGCAAAGAATGATAACCAAAGATCCTCTATAAACCAATACCCTTCTGGGCATTCAAAAAGCTTGTCCTCTGAAAATATGTTAATATCGCACACCATACCGCCAGTACCGCAATAATCTACTTCATCACCCCCATTTACTTCTATGCGGTTAGCTTTTCCATAATAATCTAGTGTTTTTATTTTCCAAGCCCATTGCGAAGAAATTTGCTTTGGTTTTGCTTCATTTAAAAAGATTTCAAGCGAGTCTTTTTCAAAAGTTTGGTCATCATCTATGAAGATACAGTGTCCGTGGTGCATATCTTTATCTAAGATATACCTTGCAAAGTAGAACCTTCCGAAACCGCCAATATTTTTTTTGCTGTGGAACATTGTACATGGAAATTTGCAATTGACATCAGCTATTTCCTGGAATTGCTCGGACAGTTCTGGGTTGTTGTTCCATACGTAAAGGTGAAAATCTTGAAAATTCTGTTGGTTTAATTGGTCTATGACCTTTAAAAATCCTTCGGTCCTTTTCCAGGTGCACATAATTATTGGCAACCTGTTATTTTTCTCAGTTTTTCTTATCTTAATAAGTTCGCCTTCTTCTATTGGCATGTTTATGTGTTTGAAAATGGTTTGATATATATTCAAAACTAAAGAAATCAAAATAATTACAACAAATGGCTACAGTAAATACTACTTCCATTCTTGGCTCTGATTCGATTTCTGCATCGAGGACAACAATTAATTCAAATTTTCTTACCCTAGAAAACTGGATTAATAACTATAACACAGTTTTCGGTCTAGATACAGTTAATGGAATTATCAACTTAACCGGTGCTTCAACCGGTAGGGTGTCAGCTAAAACTGGAAAATTCGATTCAATCATTGTTCCGAGTGGAGGTACAGCGTTAGCACAGATAAATTCTTCTGGTGCTGGATCTTTCTCGTCTGTTTCAACTACTAATTTAACAGGAAGTGGAACATTAACCTTCGGTGCTGGAAGTTCACTAACACAAAATGGTACTTCTACTTTCGCGGGATCAACTACATTCTCGGGATCAACTACACTTAATAACACAATGACCCTTGGTCCTGTTGGTAACTTCGCTTCAGGAAATACAATAGGAGCAAGTGGTGCTACTGCTGGAACTGCATTTCCTTCGTCTGCAACTGGAGGCGGTGGTGGTAGAGGAACATCTTCAGGAAATCCGTATGTAATTACCGCTCAAGAAGATGTTATTTATGCTCAGTGTTCATCAGGATTTTACATGAGTGTTGGAACAAACGGTGCAACAGCGGCAAATTTACCAGCTGGTCTCAGGATTACCATTATAAATACTGAAACTTCTGCTGGGTCCATTAAAACAGGCGTACAGGGTTCAACTTACACAGGATTTAATACTGCGAGTGGGTATGGACAATTCCCATCGACCGGAATTACTGTTGATGCTAATAGACCATATCAATCGTCAATCCAACTCCAATGGGAGCCTAGAGTAGGAAAGGGTACAGGAAGCCAAGAAGGATCTTGGGTAGTTCTTGGGTCCTCAAATATGTCTTGGTCATAATAAAAAAATAAGGATAAATGGCAAAAACCCCATTTATAAGACCTCTTCAATTACAGGGCGGAACTTTTTACGCATTTTCTTCCTCTGCTGAAGACTTGTCTTTTACGTTTAATAACTCGGTAAACAAGTTTAAGTTTTCAAAGTTTGCTTTGTTGAATATCCCAGATATTAACTCGGGAGATCCATTAGGTAATAGTATTAAACTTAATGCGCCCGATAGTGCTTTCTTGGATTACGCAACTAGTGCTGGAAATATTATAACAGGTAATGCCAACATTGACTTTTCTCAAAGTTTCCAAAGCTATTGTTTAAATTTCGAAACTACAGTTTTAAGCTCGGACAATTACGATGCTGATCTTAAGCAAAATGTTTCCGAGAGGGTGTTCTTTAAATGGCTTAAGGAGGTTGGAGCTATAAGGTATCAACCTGCTTCTTCAGATCAGGTCGTTTCTACTCTTGATCAAAATACGGTATTAACTGTAAACAACTTGCCATCTACCCAAAAAAGATATGTTGAAGGTGATCCCAGTGGAGGTACTGGATCTTTTGGTCTTGCTGGATCTACTTATAATAGGGTGGTTCAGTATATTGGAAACTTGGATATTGTAAATTCTGTTAAGAATAATAACAATACGTACTCTGAAGTCTATGTACATGTTCCCACTAAGGATGGTAACACACCTACGGTATTATTTAAAAACGTGGTTGACGCAAACTACTATCCTGATTTCCAGTGGACCAATAACCCAGCAGATCCCCTTGACAAGGAATATTTAACTGGAGATCTTATGATGAACTTAATCCAAGTGGTCTCACAAATTTAGCCATATTTGATGATGATGTTTTGGGTTCTCCGGGGGTATCTTTCAGTGATACTACAGACGGATCAACGGGGAGTGGAAATTGGTATTCTCCAAGAGATACTGCAAACACATATTTTACAGATTCCTCTTTTACTGACCCAACTGCACTTATACTTTCGAAGTCGCTATCAGGTGCAACAGGAGGGGTTGGTTTTCAAAAGTATGTAAGAACAAAGCTTGATTCTGTAGGTATTGATTTTGATCCCGATTCTTATAAGCAAATATTAGATGATGCATCAATATCAACACTAGAGGAATTTAACTCTACCTCAATATCTGAGGATTTTGAATTTAATGCAGTTTTAATTTATTATGACGTTTACGATCCTGCAGATCCTACAAATTCAGCAACCAACCTTTATGGAGTGCTTTTCCTCGACGATGTGCAAACATCAGGAAGTAATGTTTATAGCATTCCTAGATTCCAGAAATACAAACCAAACATTGTTACAAAGCTAAACGGGAACTCTTATGGCTTAAAACTTAATATAAAATTTGATGTTGATATAGACCAGACTGGGGTTGAACAAGCAATTAATGACTATTCCCCCTTCTCTCTCACGATGTTTATGGATGCGGTTAATGTTCTTCAGGATGCCTCTAGTACCCTAAATAATAATGCTGCATCGTACATAGAACTTGAGAGAAGACTTTCGGCAGCTGAAAATCTTTTACTTACACAGGATACCTCGACAACTTTAGATAGAAGAATTGCAAGTCTGGAAAGCTCTTACGCAGCTAATCAAGCTTTATTTAATAACACACAGGCCGTAATGGGATTGATAACTCAGAATTATGAACTAATTCGTGCTATCGTCAATAATGAAACTTCGGTTGAGATCTCATACAACCTAGACACTATTAAGCAAGGATCTGGAGTAATAGTAGATAGATCAATTCCGAATCAGGTAATTATCGAAAATAACAACCAGGAATTTAATCTTGGCCAAGGTAATGGAACAATATCACTCCAAAACAATTCTCAGAATGTTATAGGTCTTAGAACATTTGGAAATTATGTTAAGCACATTAATGACGGTACACCGATAAGTCTTACTTCAGACCTTACAATAAGGATAGATGATTCGGTTGTTAATTGGAAAAAGGGACAGGCATTCAAATTTAGCTTTGGTGATCAGATAATTCCTGGCGACTTTACGATAAATTTCCTAACTAATGCAGTTGGAAAATATCCTATTGACAATCCAAGCGGAGTTGCTTATTCGGACACTATCATCTCTTTGGTTGACTCTGACATATCCTCATATGACTATATGCCAGTAATTGAGATAGTTTGTATTGACAACGAAAACTTAGTATTCCAAGCTGATATAGTTGGAAAAAGCTTAACAAATAATGGGTAAAATTTTATAAAATAAAATGGCATCAACACAAAATTCAATAAGTTCTCTAGTAGCTCAGTTCTTAAGACTGCAGAAAAATTCTCTAGAGATAATCAACGGTCTTAACGAGGTAGCAACCTCAACGAACGAAAATGTTCAAATTGAGCTGCTTGACGAAAATGGTTTGCCATCTTTCTCTAGTATTCCAGCATATGGTTACCTAAGGAGCGAAATCGAAAGATTGGATTCCAACATCCAGTCCCTTGCAGGTTTAGGGGATAACTTTGCTACTGTTAGAAACCCAGATGGTACTTACAGCCAAGTTTACCGAGCGGAACCATTAAGGGACCCAGCCCAACTTACTAATCTCCAGGTCCCAAGTACTTTTGCCACTAGGGATAATTGGTTTTTTGAAAGTTTTTTAAGTCCACTTCTTTATATTTCAATTGATGTTACGGGACAGGTAGCAGATGATGCTGACAGGGTAAGGGTAAAAAGAATAATTGCCAACACTAACACTGACGAGAAAAAAGCCTATTTTGATAATAACCTCAAAGGAAGGAACGATCTTACTGAGCAAGATTATATTGATAACCTTGAAGATGCTGGTATTGACTATTTTGTTGATGAAGATACTATCGATTTGCCACTTAGATCTATTAGAAATAAAGGTACATTCGGTGTTTTATCTTTCTATGATGATGTGGTTACAATTACGGATTCTAATGGTAATCAAGTTCAGGAAACTAGGAGAAACTATAAACTTGATGGTGTAAATTATACAGATACAGCTTCAAACGTCACCGACGGTAGAACCTTATCAAAAGGTGACACCTTATTAACCCCCGACGGAACTAGGTACACCATAACCAGTGTAAATGTTGAGGAAACCTCAGTTCAGCTAAAAAGAAGTTCGGGTTACCAGCCAGTACAAATTGGTGATAATCAGCTCACCCTTGAATCAAATCAGCTTACCCCAAGATTAATTGAGGTAAATGTAGGATTTGATGAAAGGCAAGGAATTTTCTTTAAGCAGATAGATGACAATTATAACGTTGTTGGTTCTACCTGGTCGACTGGAGTAGTTTTGTTTAGCAACGAATTAACCGTAAATACTGATGCTGGTGTACAAACCCTTGAACAATTTTACTTAACTTCTGTTGCTGATCTCGGACAGATTTTCCTTGGGATGGCAAAGGAGAAAAAAGTAAATGCAATCAATGGATTAGTTCCGGAGGTACCTGAAGTTTCTTCTTCTAATTTTAAGGTTGTCCAAGTTAATACACAACTAACAGAGGGAACTGATGTACAAACACTGAACGATAAGGTTTCATTGAAATCAACCTTGCAATCTGAAATACAACAGCTAGATAATTCAATTTCAAAAACTAGAACTGATCTAAATTCGGTTTCTTCGACAAGTGTTTTGCCTGCTTCGTTATCAAGTGCTGTATCAACATCGGTTCAATCGGATAGCCAAAATTCAAGTGCTGTTTTGGCTTCTTTGAATTCTTTAACGCAACAAAGGGTCCAGAAGCAGCAACTTTTGTCTTCTGTTGTAAATGATATTACAACAATATCAGAAACAAACACTCAACTTAAGGTCGAGCCAAAATATAGAGTAAGAGGTTTTTGGCCCATACCATTTCCAAAAAACAGTTCAATCACTGGAGATCAAAGCGTTGTACAGTTTATTATACAGTATAGATATTTATCAGAAGCAGGGGCTGCTCCGGCTGTACAGCAAATAGGATATATTGATGAGAATGGACAAGAAAAAAGTGGTGCATTCTCAAATTGGATTGAAATAAAATCGGAGCTCAGGAAAAAGGTTTATGACCCAAATACTGGTACTTATGTTTGGGCACCAGAGGATACAGATAATGCTGATGCAACTAATATTAATCAGCTTGATATACCGATTACCAAGGGTGAAAGGGTTGAGATTAGAATCAAATCTGTTTCTGAAGCTGGCTGGCCAGACAATCCGGTTACTTCTGAATTCTCAGATCCTGTAGTAGTTACCTTCCCTGACGATCTTTCTACACAGAGTACAGCTGAGAGCGTAAGTACTAATTTAAAAGACGAGGCTATCCTTGCAATACAGCAGGATCTAGCTTCTAAAGGTATTGATGGCTTGCTAAGCCAACAGGTAGTCACTGGTCAAAAGACATTTTATCTCGGGACAAATTCCATAATGAGCGGATATTATGATTCTGCGGGAAATCCTTTGGATCTTTTCCAAAAGCTCACCGAATTACAAGATCAGCTTAATTCCTTAAAAGCAACAGTAGAAAATGCAACAGGTATACTGGAGGTTTATATTGTAGATGGCACAAATACCCAATTGGTTGCTAATGGATCTACAATAAATCTAAATGCTGGATATTTTAACCAAATTTACGCTAATGCTGCCACAAGTGATGCAGGTAAAATAGCATCCACAGTTTACGAGATAAAGGTGAGTAATACATCGGCAGGTATGCTCGAGTTAGCTTCTATTTTACCTGGAGGCTTAACCACATTAGCTGGAACAAGCTCTACTTACTCATTGCCAGACGGGTATTCAACTAATCTTAGGTATGGTGAAATTCCAATATCCATTACATCTTTAACAACTTCTGATATTATCCCCGTTGGATCTACCGGTGGTGCTAACGATAATTCATTCAAAGAGTTTAGACAAGCACCCCCATATGCTTCCGGAAACTCTAACAGCCAATTTATTTATCCGAGGTGGAAATCAGTTGGTCTTGATGTTGATTTATATGTTGTTAATTCAGCTTTTTCCGGATCGTATTCATATGCTGGTGATTCAAGCGGACTTCCAAGAAACGGAAGTCAGTTATTACCATACGATCCAACAAATTCTTCAGTACCAACAGCTTCTGGTGTAAACGCTAATATTTGGAGTGGTGTGCTTACGGGTGCTACTGGAAGCTACAGTGGTGTTGGTAACGGTACACTTAGCGAATTCTGTATCCACAAAGATCACCCTGATCTATCTACTGGCCTATCATTTACTAGTTTAGTTAAGCCTGACTTTTCTGGAGGAGTGGTAGTTTATCCATATTTCAGGCACTCTGATTATTTCTATATGGATACAAACGTCCAAGATAACTACAAACAACTTTCCTACCAACAGGTAAGTGTTGATTTTGTACAGGGAGCTACTGCTTCCAGAGAGGATGATATGTACCCGAATAAATTAGGATTTACAGTTAATGATGAATATTTGGTCGGAAGGTATACTTGTGGCTCTTATCTTTTCCTAGGTCCACCTACGGCTTCATCTATTCAAGTTGAGGGTTCAACACAATTGGCTTCAAAGTTTGTTAAGAATGGTGATTCAAATGCTATAAACATTCCTTTAATATTCCAATTTAGGGCAAACGATAAGTTAGGATATATTGGTGGATTTAGATCTGATGGAAACCCAACCAACGTTACATACACTAAAAAAGTCGGGATAGATATACAGGTTAGAAATCAGAGCCCATTCTCCTTCGATGTTCAGGTTACTGGTAAATACAAAAATGATACTCTTTCAGCACCTAACTTCTCGTCGACGACTAGGAATGTGTGATTAAGAATAAAGGAATAAAAATATAGATGGCTGCACCAAAATTATTCGATTACAATTCATCATTTGGACTACTTAGAACTAACCCTAAACTTACTGGAAATGTAAAAGTGTCCCTCGATTCTTCTGGTGGTGTTTGGCTAAATTCTTTTAATGCTAATCCAACCCTTAGCTCCCAGAGGTTTAAAAAGTTTCAGGTAACTGGAAAGGATTCTTACGCAACTGATCTTTATAACTTCTTTGATAAAGGCACTGTACCAAACGACTTGATTTTCCAGGTTGGTGAATTTACCGACGGTAGTTCAAAGGCACAGGAGGATTTTGAGTTTCAGTATGATTTCTTTTATGGTAGCGGGGCATCTACCCTAATAGATAAGAATTACACTGAGAATTTTAGATTTTTCCAGCCGTTATGGTTAAGGGACGAGCTCCCTGAATTTTTTGTGATATTTAAGGTTCCCGATCCTGTAAGCTATCCTTACACCACTAATGTTACTTCAATAAGAACCAACATTAGCTACAAGTTAATACAGGATCCAAATTCTACAGAAGACTTTAAAATTGCCTATGGCAAAGATAATAGTGGTCAGGACATATTTTATTCTGCTGACGATATTTTTACTGGATTAGATCTTTTTAACACCTACAGGATAGTAAGTGGAACTGGTAAGGTAGTTGAAATGAATGAACTGAAATTTCAACCACAGGTTGATGACGTAGATACTTTTTTCAATAGCAAAGTCTTACCAAATGCCAGCGTTATTGCAACATTTGACCTTAGGTCAGAAACCCAAATAGGAAAATACATTAGAGGCATTGTTAATGACAAAAATTATAAGCAATCCCCGATTGACTTTTCGTTCCAACAAAACACTTACACCTATTACAATGGAGCTGGTTTAAAAGATGGTGTATTCACACAGAGGGGCGAGTTACTTTATGATTATCTTGTTAGTCCTGGATCTTCCATTCAATCTGACTTTGAAAACTACGTAACTGACGGATTCCAAAGAAACGGCGTTGTGTGTTCGAACGTTCTCAATATGGAATTCCTTTTCAATGATCCTGATTCTAGCTTATATACGATTAACAGATATTTTGGATTTTATGTTTCGAAAAATGATCTTGGTGAATTCTTTTTGAATGGTGACTATTTCTATGGCTTTAAAAACAGTCCTTTTAACCTTAACTTACCAAAACCATCAAGAAATAATGTTGGCCACTATGAGGACAACAAACCAAATTTCCAAAGTAGTACAGGTGGGGTTAGATTATTTTACGAAAGTGCTTCAGGCTGGGTACCAGGATCATATGACACTAACGTAAACGATCCTCAGAAACTATATTATATTACTGATAAAAGCGATAATTTTTATTCACTCAAAAGATATGAAAATTATGATTCAAATACTAAGACCTGGTTAAACAACACTCCAGAATATGCAAAATATGGTCCTTACAATGGTAGTTACTTTGGCGTAACTGGAAATACTAGTTTGAGTACAGGGTCTATTGTTATTGGTAATCAGTCTGTTAATCTCCAGAACTTTACTGGTTATGGTGATAAGATAGGTTCCATAAAAGGTACCTTACCTAATTCTAAAGGAAATCCAAATATTGGAGTTAAGTTCTTGAAAACAGAACCGCTTGACAATGAAATTGTTTTTAAGCTTTTTTGGCCAAATGGCACAAGATCTGAATCCGCTGGTAGATATGATTTTATAAAAAGCGGGGAATTTGCAGGAACTCTTGTTGGGTGGAATAGTGGATCCTCATATAACATTGGCAATGAGCACTTTTTTAATGCTATCGACGGGACAACAAATGATGTTGCATCTGCATTCTGTGATTGTATTACATCAATAAGTGACGTTGTTTGGAATAGTGCACCAGTACAGTCCACCTCAGTTATAAAGGTTAAAGCAAGCGGTAGTAAGGTAAATTCCGAATATAGATTAGCAGTTTATGAAGACTATCAATTGTTTGAATCCTCATATGTTGGTGTATGGAATAACACTTCTGGATATTCCGCCGGCGATATAGTTGTAAGTAGTAATCTTTACTATGAAGCACTAAATAACATTCCAGCTGCAACACCAGGTTCTGAAAATATAGATCCTTCTCTTGACACCTCCAACTGGAATTCATACTCAACATTTACTACCAGTGGACTTATTAGTATAGCTGGTGTGGATGCAACGGAAATTAATGGCATAACTACTTTTAGCGGCGGAACTGACTACCCGCTATCTAGGGTTTCATTTGATATTAAAGAAATTAACAAAGTAGAACCTGGAACATATATTGAGGTTACCTCAGGAAGCGGAATTACTGGTGGTGTCTCTATGGTAGAGAGTGTTACAAGGTATGTAGATGATCCAGTATTAGATGCTAATGGTAAGGTCACTGGGTTCAGAGGGTATGAGGAGCTTTTGGTTGCTAACCTCAAGGATCAAAAAGCAAAAATAAACCTTGGAACAAGTCAGTCTTTTAACTTATATGAGATGCCCAAAGTTTCAACGGGGGTATTTTCTTTCTTTGATATAAAGGATTTTGATTTTGATTTTTGGTCATCAAACTATGGGGAAACCCCTACACAAGAATTCCATAGGTACTTTCAGCTTTTACCTGAAACCAATGGACAAATTAAGCAGGGTGTTAAATACTTTGTTCAGAGCGGGGAAATCCGAGTTGATATAGGCACTGGAACTGAGAGAACTATTTCCGCTGGCGGTGCATTTATTGGCACCTCGGTGAGCTATTTTGAGGATATAGCATCCACAACCACTAGCGTAGAATCTATTGTAGTTCCTGCTATATTTACTCAAATTGGATGGAAGGATGCAAATGAAATATACAACCAAAAGTCAATTAAATTCGAGGAAAATTTGGATTCCTTTGATGGATTTTATGGAATACAGTCCATAAACGAAACCCAATCGGTATCTCAATCCAATACTAAGCAATTTTTATTCCAATATGGTAAGTTAGATACTGAGTATGAATACCTGGAAGAAAATTATACAACATCTAGGGCTAATAGATCTAAGATAGTTCCTTTCATTAATAAATGGGGGTATTTTGGAGGTACTGATGCAAGGGGAAATGCTTATAGACTTAATGCATCTGCGGCTTTCAGTCCTACCAATTTTTCTCCAAGTTTTCAGAAGGAGATACCAGATCCAATGTATCTCACACACGAGTGGATGCTTTTAGAGGGTGTTCCTGACGGGTACCCATCAGATAGTATTGAAAGCCAAAATAATTATCTCCCTGGAAAAATAGATATTTCTAAGGTAAGAAGCGCAGATCCAAACGATAGTCTTTACTTCTCTAATTTCTTTACTGTAGATCCTTTAGATTATCCTAGCCCTTATAATATTTCCAGTAATACTACGAAGGAGCTGTTTACTCCTTTTACGTACAACCAGTCTACCGGATTTTATGATACTGTTTTTAGAGGTGCAAAGGTTTCTTTGAGAAGAAGAAGTACTGTTGCTAATCCACAAAGTGATCTTGAAAAATACGTTCCCAATTTTAGAGGTTTCCAAGATTATAAGTTTGCTTCCATCTTGAGAGTAGTTCCAGAAACTAGTAACACTATCCAACCCCCAGTTTCCTATGAATTTATAGAAAATACACAACAAAAATGCATTCTCTTTGTGTGCAGCATTGTAATTAAAGATTATAGGGCTTTGCCTCTTGGATACACTGGAGGAACTGGAGGCACTCCTTATGTAGATTATACCTTGCTTTATAGCCTAAGCGATAAGAAAAAAGATGCTGGTGTTGGTGCTACCGGTTCAACTGGAGCAACCGGTTCGCCGCTTTATGAGATTGATGACATAAAACTAAGTACTGCCCTAAACCTGTCAATGGTTTCTGGTAGTTCTGTAACACAATTTACCAATCCTGGTTTTATCTACACAATAACGAATTCTGAGTATGACACGGATCTAAGGGAGGAAATAAATACAATTTATCCGACTGGTGCGAAGGCAACTCTTTCCCCAACCGGTAAAGGTAGCTTCAGTGTTCCTGCAATAGCATCAACATATCCGTGGCCGGTTGGCAGATCGAACAATCTCGTTTCTTTTGGTCCAGTCGATACAAACTATACTTTTACTATACCCTTCGCTTTCTCCTCACCTGTAACGGTACCTGTTGGACCTAGAAGTGCTTATGCGGGTAATCCAGTTTTCCAGATAGAAGGTGGCGAAAAATACTTTGATTTTATAATGAGAAGGATTTCACTTTCTCAGATATCAGATAGGGTAAACAACGAGAGTCCTTTTGTTAAGTATAAAACTTATTCCTGGAATGAAGATACACAATCTACGGAGGTAAGAAGTGATTATTTCCAGATTTATATGCAGCAACCAACTGCCCTATATAGACCAAATGGGACATTCCCAGTAGCAGATTATTCAGGACCACAAACACTTGGGCAGAATGAGCCTACCGGTTACCAGATTAATGTTGGCGGGTTAACATATGCTGCTGATATTTTAAGATATGCTGGAAAATACGAGCCTTTATTCAAAAAAGTGATGAGGTTTAAAAATGATAAAACGGATACCATAACCGGATATCCTTCCGCTGACTTGGTTTATAGGAACTGTACATTTGCTCCAAGTAAAATTGGCTTTGGTAAAATAGCCAACCTTAACTACAGTAAGGTTTCTTTAGGAAAAAATATTCTAGAGAAGTCTGCTAATTTGCCTCTTGGTGCAGTATATCCACTTGTTGGGGAAACACCAATAGCCAAAAAGGACTTATCCATATTTCTTTCAACGTGGGATCCTGGATACTTTAACCTTTACACCTCTGCAACTCAAAATTCTCCAGTAGCTGGAACAAGATCCATGAGAGAGAACAAATCTTTCTTTGGTTCTAAAATGATGCAGACGCCTTATACTATAACTACCTATACATTTATAACTTTGGAGGTTAATAGAACAACTGGCGAAACTGATATACAAAAAATAAACTTGGCTGCTAAAAAAGCCCTTAGTGCTATCCAGAGTATTACCCCTCAAACGTCGAACACTGGAATAGGCCAATTGGGTACAGTTCTTTCCAACTTAGATCTTCCTAGTTTTGATGAAGGTATTTTCCCGGACGTAGAAGTTTTCTGGCAAAAGGACGAGAGAACTAATACTCTTTATGGATCTATTAGGTTAGACAGAATTCTTAGGAGATATCTTTTAAATGCTGGTATTAGTAATGTGTTTGTTGAAAATATAATTAGCGAATTTGGGGTAGGGGATCCTGAAAATATCAACGATGATATCAAGACATATATTGATAAAAACGTGGTACCTATTTACCAGGGCATCACCTTCGATCTATTTGTTAAGAAAACTGGTACCAATTTAACTTCAACAGAATTACTCCTAAGGGGTGACTTAACTAGCCCAGATAGAATAAGATATTCATATAACTTAGAACCAAACTACAAACTTACGAAAAGAAACGCATTATCATATACGTTTGAATTGCCTTTAGAATCTGGTAAGAATTATTCAACCACGTTTAATTTCCAGATTGAAAAAATATAGGGGATTGGAACCTTAGAATATATAAACAAAGATAAAATAATAAAATGCCAAATCTAAACATACAAGCCCTGAATGCTGGAGATTCTCAGGAGACGATTAGAGAAAAGGTTAATGCTAACTTTGATTCTGTTGTTTTAGCTGGGGGTGGACCGCAAGGTGAACAAGGTGAACAAGGAGAACAGGGAGCAATTGGACCTGCTGGACCTAAAGGTGATCCTGGTCAGGAAGGTCTTCGCGGTACTAAGTGGTTTGTACAGGGTGCAGAGCCAACTGGAGGTTCTAGCGACCCTATCAGAGTTGGTGATTACTGGGTACAAACTCTTGCAAATAATTCGATATTTGAATATACAGATTCCGGGTGGGTCGATAGCGGGCAAAACCTAAAAGCCTCTGAGGTTTTTGAACTAGTATCTGGAGTTTCTGGTCCAACAGGTAACAAAAATGCTATTGTTATAAGCAGCCCCTTTCCGGAGCTAAATACTCTTGTTATCAGTGATTCCGCTGCAGCTACATCAACAATAAACCCAACATACGCTAAGTTTCTGATCTCCTCAAATGGTAGCAACGATTACCCTATAATGGAGTTTTCAAAAACTAACGTTAGTGGAATTGGAACTCCTGCCGATTATAACAGACACCCACAGTTTAGGTGGATAGATCCATCTGGTAGCAATTATGATTTGCTTTTTTCGGTTCCCCAGGATGATCTCGAGGTGAGATCTGGTGGAAGTATGTCCATACAATCGACATCTTCAACTTTAAATCTTTTGGGAAATGGTGGTCTCAATATTACCTCTGGCGATCAAATGACTTTTACCTCTACCGGTGCAATGTCATTTAATTCTGGAACCTCTTTGATGACTTTTGCTTCTCAAAAGTTTAATTTAACTTCTTCGTTATTAGCTTTGAACGTGCCATTAACTATTAGTGGAGTTACTTCTCAATCACCTCTTTTAAGTCTTTTAAGCAACGGAAGTGGTGACACGCTTAAAGTACAATCAACATCCACAAGTACTTCTTATTATCTGTTGAGGCTTCTAAGCGCAAACACGGAGAGATTTAGTGTTAGAAATGATGGTAAAGTTAAATTTCAAAGGCAAGTTAATGCTACAAATAATACTGCTAGTAGTACTCCGTCGGATGATGGTCCCTCTGGTACTGGTCGTAGTTTAACGTCCACTTTATCCCCCTTGGGAGTTAATTGTGATCTTTGGTGTTATGGACCAGTTTCCGGTACACACAGTTCATTTGTTACGATATATGACTTTGGACCTGGTAACAATATGTATGCTAATTGGACAACATCCAATAAGCGTGTAATATACATAGACAATGTTACTAATAATGCAACCAATTGGGGGGAATGGCTTTCTAATAACGAATCTATTACCTTGAATTATTATGCTGCCAATGGAAAACTCATTAATGGTATTGCGCAGTTTCAGGGGGGACCACCTTCATCATTTACCGAATTTAGTACACCGGCTAGCATGGTAGAGGTTACTCATATGAAGATAGGTTCGACATATAAGTGCTATTATTCGACATGTTCGGGTGAATGTGGAACTCTATTCTAATTTAAGAAATGGCAGACTTTAATACAAAATACATATTACCTGGTGATGATAAGGACACAATCCTTAATAAGATCAATCATAATTTTTATGAGGTCTTCTTCAATGGCGTTGGTGAGAAAGGTCCATTAGGTAACGTTGGAGCTACTGGAATAAGAGGCCAGGCAGGAAGGGATGGAATTCCAGGAGCAACAGGTGAAAGAGCTGCTGAGTGGTTCTTTTCCACAACCGAGCCTATTTCTTCAGTTTCCCAAGAGGGTGACATTTGGATTAATATAGGGGTTACTGGAGGTCAGCAGGTTTACAAATACACATCTGGTTCTTGGATAGACAGCGGGCAAACTCTTTTATCTTCTGGTGTGTTTTCAACGATTACTGGCATCTCTGGTCCTGGTAACGCATCTTCAAACAATGCTATTTATATAAATGGTGACCAAAGCAACAAGGATCTGGTGCTTTCTGATGCTGTTGGTGCTACATCATCAATGAATCCTAACTTTTCTAAAGTGATGGTTTCTACTGATACTTCTCAAACTGCAGATTTCCCGATTGTTGGGTTCGCAAAGACTTTTTTAACACAATCTCCCGGAAACATAGTTTCTTTTAAGTGGACCCAAACTGGTGCCTCATACAACCACAGATGGCATTTTCCTGATGAAATAAGATTACAAAGTGGGATTTCGTCAACATATTCTGCTACCGGTGGAACTATGTCCTTGTCATCGACAACTAGCAGCGTAGTTGGTTCTTCGCAAAGTACTACAACGTTTACTGCAGCCACTGGAACCAGTGGAGCTTTTGCTATCTCTACTTCATCATCCCTAAGTTTTACCTCTAGTTTGGTGAATTTAAGTTCATCAGATTTCAATGTTACTATTTCAATCCCAGGCGGAACAGGCTATATTGCTGCTCCGGTCACACCTTATATTCCTTTGGCAAGTCTTTCTGGTTCTGGCGACGGTGTGAAGTTACAGTCAGCCAGCGAAACAGCTGACGATTTTCTTCAGATATTAAACACTACCGATCAGAGTCTTATCACAGCCAGTAGGCAAAACAGATTTACCTTCGGATCAGTTGGTGCTACTGGGCTTAAAATAGTAAAGGGTATAACCACAAGTTCTGTAAACTTTTTATCTGATGGGACAGATAGTTATGTCTTAGGTGGAAGCCCAACAAACGACGTCTGTGTGATTACACCACCACCTTCAGGAAGTCCGGCTGTAGGTTCTAATCCAGATAGGGTTTTACTTTCATTGGGAAACAATTTTTCTTGGGTTACCGAAACTTTCGGTGGTGGGGTTGAATCAAGAACCTTCGACTTCTTCCTGAATAGTACAAACTATTCCTTTGGTGGCATCAGAATTGTTCAGGCATCAGGAGTTGGGTCACCAGCAAAAGTTTATATCAGTGATAATGGTGCTGGAACAGCTGGTTGTCAGCACATCAGGATTACATTTTTCCCATCAACAGTAAGTGAAAGATTACATTACCAGGCGTTCTCTGACGATAATTACAAGTGTGGATGGATTACATACACGCTTGCTGTTGATACAGGCAGTGGACCTGGAGGGGGTGGTGGAGTCTTTGGAGGATTTTAACTAAGTTACTAAATCAGGATAAATACAGATAAGATGGATTTAACAAAGAAAGAAAAAGAAACAGCAAATTACCTGAAATCCAGGTTTTCTGAAGTACGCTCTGAAATAGAGTCTGTGCAAGAGGAAATGGATTCTTTGCACGTAAAAGCGGGTTCTTTAGTTAAAGAATTGGAAGACCTTAGGGATAAAGAGTCTCTTTTTATGGAATTGCTTAAAGAAAAATACGGGGATGGAACATTAGATCCGTTTAAATTAATTTATATGAAATGATACCTATTTTACCCAAGGTTAAAGATTTACTAAACAACAAGATTACCCCCATTGTCGCTGTAGTGATAATGGCTTTTTTGCTTTTTAGGCAATGTGGTATTTCTAAAGATGCTAAGAGGGAAGCTGAACGTAACATGAACAACTTCTTGGCTCAACAAGATAGTGTAAGAGACGTTGAATCTAAACTTGGAAATGTCCTTGCTGAAAAATCTGCTTTTCAGCTTAAGTATAACGAACTTTCGGAGGAGCAGGAATCACTTATTAAGAAACTAGAATTAGCGAAGAACAAAAAGCCGGGTGTTGTTATTGAGACACAGGTGGTTTATAGGGACACGACAATAATTGTCCCGGTTGAAAATGAGATAGGCAAGGACACTAGTTATTTAGGATTCACCTATAATCCAACACTTCCTGGAACTAACCGACTATTGGTTAGTGGGAGACTGCCATACACAATTATCGATACAGTGCTGGACGGACAAGAACTTACCCTAATAAATCCTGGGTCAGTAAATATGACAATTGAGCAAAAAATAGACTTAATAACTGGTTTATATAGGGATCCCAAAACTGATAGACTTTTTGTTAGGGCCTCAACATCTTTCCCTGGTATTTCATTCAATGATATACAGGCATTAGATATGGTGGATGATCCAGGTACACGTAAAGCATTAAGGGGTGCAAGAAAACCCTTTGGAATTGGAGTTGGTGTAGGTTATGGCATGTCTTTGACTACAAACGGATATCAAGCTGGGCCAGTTATTGGAGTTGGCCTCTACTATTCCCCAAAATTCTTGCAGTTTGGTAAATAAAGAAATATAAAAATGGCATTTTCAACAACATCAAAATTTGTACAGTTAGCTCCATATTTAGTTATGGAGTACCGATATGCTGACCAGCCTAATCCGGAATCATACTTTGTAAATAACGGATCCCCTGCTATTGGATTTAACAAGTTGGTAAATGGTGTTCTTGAGGATGATAACGGACAACCCTCTAACGACATCCAAATTATGAATTTGGATCAGGACCAATCAACCACTCAGAATACAAGAAATAATAGTGTTGTCCAAACAAACTCCAACACCTTTATCACTTTGGATCCTGGTTTGATAGTTCCTTACAACGATTTTAATTCAGAACTTACCCCTACTTCTAATCTGGCCATAATATTTCCGTCTAACATAAGTGTAATCTATGATTCTATAAGATATCATGTACTGGCGGGATATAACCTTGATAATATAGATGGCTTGGTACTCCAGGTACAATATTTAGATGTAAATGGATCTTATGTTACCTTCTCTCAGATAAAGCTTTCTAAAGGATCTGCACAAACATATGCTTTAAATCCCAATCCTGTTACAATTGGATCTAATATCTTTGATAAGTACTACGAAGTGAAAATTCCTAGTCTTGTTGACATGAACAATAAGTATGGAGCTGCTTCTGGTGCTAATAAGAGCAAAACTCTTGCAGCATTAACTAGCAAAAGCGGCAGAGGATATCAAACAGCTGCTCCTATGAGGATTAAAGCTTATCAAATCCTTAGTACTACCAAAACAAATGGCTATAACACTTATGGGGTAGATCTTTTAGCAGCTCTTTCATTGGAGTCAACGGATCCATTCAAAAACATAGGAGCTTATATTGCACCTTCTGACCAGGGGGATTATTTCGAATATTTTGCAACGGATAATGGCGGATTCCCTGAGGACTTCATATTATTCCAAAATTCGATAGGAAACAGCTATTACATACAACATACCATCGAGACCCTGGAACAGGTTGGTGGAGCATTACTTAATACGTCGAATTTTACAAATAACCAGACTACAGCTTATGACGTACCTAACTTACTTAGACCGATAGTTAGATATTCTTCTATAGCATCCTCGTTTACACTAAGATATACAATGACATTGGTTAATAATAAGGATCAATCAAGACTTATACGTATAGCAACTTACACATCAAATGATGTTAGTAGGTATGGTGCAGAGATACAACCTTTGCAACTCCAGGTTCTTCCGCAACAACAAAAAATATACAACAAAGTAACTGCTGGACCAAATATTTCCATGGTTTCAAACCGGCCAAAGCCGAAAGAAATCACCAAATTCTCTAATGTTTTCATTGACAGAACTTTAGTTAACACCTCTTTAACAAATCTGAAAGTAAGTGGAACTACATTGAGGGAGGATACAGGCAATCAGGATACAGCTAGTGCATCTATTGCATTTGGTGTTGGTAAGGCTTACATCGAAATCAGCCCTTTTGATAACTATTATAAGTTTACATTTTTCCAGAAAGCAGGAGATGGAACTACAAAAAACATAGACCTATCCTCGTCCGGAGAATATTCAATGGTATTTGTTGATAATCAAAATAAGAAGGTTAGTGCTCCTTCGATAGTGGACAATAACATTGCTAAGCCTGCTAAAGGTGAGCTTGCTTTCAAAATAGACGAAACGCTATCTACCAAGATTCTTCAGTTTAATAATAAGAAATTTTACATCTCGAATAGACCTGTTGAGCAAACATCAACAAGACTAGAAGAAGCTGGAGTTTCTAGGTTGAAAGCTACCTCCAGAAAGCTTTCTTCCAGATCTTTTTCATTGAACGATTCTATTACGGATATAGGAGCACATGTTAAAGTAACTAACAGAGAGCTTTCTTCCGGCCCTTTTTCATTGAACGATTCTATCACGGATATAGGAGCACAGGTTAAAGCAACTAATGCTACTACCCGAGGGGTCAGGACTGCAAGGATTTCCTCTAATTCATCTTCAGTTTTGTATTGGGGAAATTGGATAGCTGAAGGCGAAACGGTAGCAAAAGAAACAAATACCCTGATAGATGTACAACCCCAAGAAGAGAATTCAAACAGATTGTTTGATCTATTTCCTAGACTATTTCCTAATATTAGAACCAGAAATATAAGTTCTTGGCAAAGGTTTGGATCAAGAGGTGGAGATAACGATCAAACAGGAACGCCTGGTTTAAGAAGACCTTTTAGGCCTGGTGGTAGAAATCTAGGTGGATCAAATTTAAGTCCTTCTCAACGAAGAGGTGCAATTGCTTCTGATGTTCAGGGTAAGATCAGTCTAAGCTGGAGTACTTCGGATATTCTTGCTTATTTCTTAGATCCATCAGGAGCTGGATATAAACTTTATAACGGAATTGGTAAAGAGGAATTCCAGCAAGCGGTTGCCGGTATTTTCAGCAATGAGCAATATGAAGTCCTTTCAGGTTATGGTAATACGTCCTCAGGAAGGACTAATGGTGGAAGCGGGTCAAACAAAGGATCTAACTCAAATCAAACTGGCAACGATAGCGGTAATCCAAACAAGGGACCCCAATTTCCGCCACCAGCAAGACGTTTATAGTATAATAAAAGATTTGTATAAATGGCTATATTAAACGCAAGAGCAAATAGTTTTTACTTCGTTTTCCCTAAGGGCTTTTTTCCTGAGAAAGTGCACCAAAAATATATTGACTATTTAAAGAAGCAGCCAACACCATATGACACGCTTACTTCTTATATGAATAGCACAATACAAAGTGTTACATTTCCGTCTATGAATATGGATTCTTCGGAGCAAGTTAGAAATCTGGGTAAGAGAATTACTTACCAAAGTGCTACCCCTGTTCAGGATTTGTTTAACAGGGAATTTCAAATTTCATTTAGAATAGCAGAGGGATTTGTAAATTACTTTATAATGCTCGAGACAGTACTTGACTACCTGGACTTTAAAAACCCAGGCACGTATATTCAAAACTTGCCTTTGAGAACTCTGGATAATGAGGGGAACATATTAACAACAGTTATGTTCAAGGAAGTTACCCTTACATCTTTTTCAGAGCTAAACCTTAATTACACCCAAAACAGCCCATCAGTTTACACATTCAATGTTGGCTTTAGATGTAACTATCTTGGACTTGATCTTGAAATTGGTAGGGAAAGATAGGATATATAAAATACAAAAAATACTAAGACATGAAAAAGTTCTCAGATTTAACTAAGATCAACGAAATGAAATACGGTCAGCCAATGTATGGCGAAGACGATTTAAAACAACATATGAAGGACCTTTTGGTAGCTGCTTCTGGCAACGATCAAAGAGTTTTGAATGACATCGTTAGCTGCTTGACTGATGATCAAATGAAGAAGTGTTACGATAAGCTTATTAACGATTACAACTATACAGGAAAAAAAGGTGAGGTTGTAAAGCCTTCGATGTAATAAATGGCTACAACATCATATTTTCATATACAAGATTGCTCAAACAGCCAATACAAGACGAGTTCTGGATGGACTGCTAATTTGGCAGATGCCCAGCTTTTAAACGCAGATGATCCAGCCTCTGCTACTTACTGGAAAACTGTTTTAGATTCTCTTAGTGCAGGTGATTATATAGTGATCCGCGTATATCAAGTCTCCTAAAACAGATAATTTATAGATTCGCTTTCAATTAATAGCCTTCCTTAGTGGGAGGCTTTTTTATGTTGATATATAGTGTGTATCTTTAAACAGTTATAATTTGAAAACATTAGTCGGAATAGACTTTTCGCTTAATTCACCCGCATTTTGTATTTTGAGAGAAAATGAGTTTACCTGGGGATCTTTAACCCGGAGTGATAGAACAGAGGAATCTCTTAAGAAAAATACAAAGAAACCTTATCACATACTTTCAGAATCTGGGGCAGACCATTATGTTCTTATGTTTATGGGTAAGGATAAAATGCCAGAGGAGTATTCGGAAAGGGAAAGAATAAAGATAGATTATTTCCAGCAACTTGTTGATGAGTTCTGGGTAGAGATTGAAAGCATTTGTGCAGGTGATGACATTATTGTTGCTATGGAGGGCTTAAGTTTTGCTTCTAATGGCAATGCACTTATTGATATTTCGATGGCTACCGCTCTTCTCAGAAAAAAGATTGTTGATCACACAGGAAGCGAAAACTTCTATGTTTATTCACCAACCTCTGTCAAAAAATTTGCGTATAAAGGAAATGCAAAAAAACACGAACTCTACAATTCTCTTATTGAGAGGGAGTTTCCAGAAACTAACTTGGGATCCTTTACTAGTATACTGGATGAAAATAAGGGAGAGTGGATTACTGGTTCTGGTAATGTAAACAAGCCTCTCGACGATATCATTGACGCAACTTGGATATGTTTGTTTTTGTATGACTCGATTAGCAAAAAAGATTAATATTTTAATACCGTTAGGTGGTGCTGGTAAAAGATTTGCTGATGCTGGGTATGAGAAACCCAAACCTTTTATCGACGTAAACGGTGAGTATATGATAAGAGCTGTGATAAAAAACCTTTATCACGAAAGCGCTCATTTTATATTCATAGTTAATGAGGAGATGTTTCCAGTGGGTGATTTTGAAAAATCTATCTCTGATATGGATATCGACTATAACATTTTATCAGTATCAAAACTTACTGAGGGACCAGCTTCTACTGTACTTGTTGGAAAGGATCTTATAGATAATAACGATCCTTTGATTGTTATTAACTGCGATCAGATTATATTAGATTTTGACCTGGAGACACTTCTGTCCTTTGCTGATGTTACTGGATGCGATGGTCTTTTGGGTTGTTTTCTATCCTCATCAAAGAAGAATAGTTATGTAAAACTAGATCCCAACGGTGAAGTTTGCGATGTGAAGGAAAAAATAGTAATCTCCAATATAGCAACAAATGGTCTTCACTTTTGGTCTTCAGGATCTGATTTTGTTTCATCATCCATTGAAATGATACAGTCCAATGATAGGTACAACAACGAATTCTATGTTGCTCCAACCTATAATTATCTTATAAAAAGGGGAAAGAAAATCCTCCCTTTCTTCTATAACTTACACTTCCCTATAGGGACCCCAGATGATTTGGAAAGTTATTTAAAGCTTATAAAATAATGGAGATATTTAAAATTGAAGATATGAAAGGAGGCTGGTATGCTGGTAACTTCTCACCATCCGCCTTTGTAACCAAAGATTTCGAAGTGTGTTATAAAAAGCATTTGAGAGGAGAGGAGTGGTCAAAACATTTTCACAAGGAAGCTGATGAAATAAATTTCCTAAGAAGTGGTAAAATGACCATACAGGGAACTGAATTAAATGCTGGAGACATTTTCATCCTTAGAAAAGGGGAGATAGCAGATCCGATATTCCTTGAAGACTGTGAGGTTTTTATAGTGAAGACCCCTTCAATCCCTGGAGATAAATTTATTGTTGAATGATAAGTATATTTACTAAACCAGAATCTCTAGATCTCAACAGATATTTTGTTGTGAAATATTTTTTGGAGGCCAAAACATCCTTAAGGCATGCAGCTTGGGATCTTGCGATAGGACAAAGCATAGGAAATCCAAATAATAGGAGTGTTTGGGAAACAGACCAGATGTTTATAGATCATAGTTGCTTTGTTTTATCAAAGGAAGAGGATCTATTGAATATAAAAGAAGGCGAAATATCAGTTGCCTTTCCCCTTGCTAACCTTAATTTAGAGGAAGATGGGATATCCCAAATTCTTTGTCACATAGCAGGTGGACAGGTTGATATTGAAGAAATAGTAAGGTGTCAAATATTAGATATTAAACTCCCAGACATTATTGAAAATGAGTTTTGCTTATCCCCTGCTTATGGGATAGACGGTTTTAGGAGGTTTAATAAAGTAATTGATAAACCTTTTTTTGGTGGAATAATAAAACCAAAGGTTGGTATGAGCCCCGAAGTTCTCCTGGAAGCTGTAAAGGAAATGGTATATGGAGGAGTTAACTTTATTAAAGAGGATGAGCTTTTAGGAAATCCAAGCCATTGCCCACTTGAAGAGCGTGTGCCTGTTATTACAAAGTGGTTGAATGAAAATGCACCGAATGTCATTTATTGCTTTTGTATAAATGGTGATAGTCCGTATGCTTTAGAAAGAGCTAAATACGTTGCTGATCACGGGGGAAATGGAATCCATATTAATGTATGGAGTGGTCTGGGAGTGTATCGTGCTATCAGAAAACAGAACCCCGATCTTTGGATACATTTTCAAAAAAGCGGTGATAAATTCTTTACTGACAAAAGAGCGCCCTTCCATATCTATTGGCCTGTAATTTGCAAAATTGCTGGCTGGTCTGGTGTTGATTCTATTCATGCTGGAATGATTGGTGGTTACATGAATCAAGACGACCAAGAAATCAAGGATACCCTTGATGTTCTATGGCATTATAATATAGTACCTGCATTAAGTTGTGGTATGCATCCGGGTCTTGTTGAATATATTACTGAATCCATCCATAATGTGGATTGGATGGCCAATGTTGGTGGTGCAATGCACGGTCACCCAATGGGTACGAGAGCTGGTGGTCTTGCAATGAAACAAGCTATAAACGGGGAGCTTGAAGGTGAGGAGTACCTTTGCGCTATTGAAAAGTGGGGTAGAAGGGATTTTTCTAAGGACTTGGATTACAGATTATTTTAGGATGAAGCTGATCTCGCATAGAGGAAATTTAAACGGTCCGATACCCGAGAGGGAAAACAAATTAGACTACATTCAGGAGGCACTTAATCTTGGGTATGATGTTGAAATTGATGTATGGATTTCAGGTTCTTCAATTTATCTAGGACATGATGTTCCAGATTCCAAAATTTCATTAGAGTGGATGCTACAGAGGGCAGAAAAACTCTGGGTTCATTGCAAAAACATATCAGCTTTAGTGTACCTTAAAGAATATGATGAGCTTAATGTATTTTGGCATGAGAGTGATAAAGTAACACTTACATCTAAGTCATTTATTTGGGCGTTTCCCGGAAATCAGCCCATTAGCAAAAGTATAGCAGTCTTACCTGAATCTTATAGTGATCCAGTAAACGGATGTTATGGCATCTGTTCAGATTATATAAAAAATTATAAGTATTCATGAAAGTAGCTCTTTTACTTCCTGGACAAATTAGGGAAGCAAGAGATACTTACCCTTACATCAAGGGAAGAATATTGGATAGATTCAAGGCCGATGTTTTTATTTCCACTTGGAATCCTTCTAGTGATATTAAAAACTCACTTCATGCAGATTCTAAGCATTTAGATGACACCTTAAAAATCGACACACTTGCTTCAATATACTCGCCAATGTCTTTAATGTGTGATGAGTTCTCTAGCTTGGGTGTTTCCAATATAATTGAGAAAGCTTGGTCTTATGAAGAATATGGGCCTCAAACTGGGGAAATCAATCCTGCTTCTGTTTTCTTAATGTGGTATAAGATAAAACAATCCTTCCTTCTTCTGGAAGAATATGAGAATTTAAGCGGGGAGAGATATGATTATATCATTAAGGCAAGGATGGATGTAAAAATACACAATCACATACCGCTTGATCCAAACTTAAATACTATTTGTATTCCTCCGGGATTTGACTGGAAGGGTGGGGTAAACGATGTTTTTGCATGGGGAGGAAGGGATGCTATGGAACATTACTGTAAGATGTTTGATCGTTTAGAAGATTACATTCTTTCTGGTGTTTATTTTCACCCCGAAACATTGTTGAGGCATCACATCGAAAATTCTGAATTTAACCTAGATAGACCCCTGCTCAAAGTGTCCCTAAGGGGGAAGAAAGTATGGACTGTCGAGACCGTTGGTGAGAAGATTAACAAAAAAAATTACAGATATATAAAGCCTAAGGGAAACTTTTGGAGCACTTAGAGATTAAATAAAGGATTTAAAAAAAACAATTAAGAGAATCATGAGCAATTTAGACATTTTCAATTTGGACGCAGAAGCGTTCGTAACGAAAGCAAAGAAAGAGAATTCAGAGGGAACAGAATTTTACAAACCATATCCGGAGAACGGAAAGGATGGAGTTTACAAGTCCCTGATCCGCTTTCTCCCCAATCACGTTGACCCTACAAAGTCAAAAATTCACAAGTATTACGTTTACCTAAACGACCCGAGCACTGGAGATGGATTTCCAGTTGACTGTCCTTCAACAGTTGGCAAAAAATCCATTTTGAAAGACATGTTCTGGAAGTTGAAGAATTCACATTCCGCAGCAGACCAGGAATTGGCTAGGAGCTTCTCCCGAAAAGAAGACTATTATTCACTAATTCAAATTGTACAAGACAAGCACAGTCCTGAGTTAGAGGGTAAGATTATGGTTTTCAAATTTGGTAGAAAGCTAAACGATATGCTTGAGGCACAGCTAAAACCAGAATATGGTGATGCTTGCAACCCTTACGATTTATTTGAGGGTAAACTATTTTCAGTACATACTAGGAAAGTAGGGGAGTGGAATAATTACGACCTTTGTTCATTTGTTGGTGATAGAGCACCAATTGAGATCAACGGTAAAAGGATGGAAAAAAATCAGGCTGACATGAATACGATTATGGAATACCTAAAAGAGGGTCCTGATAATCTAACCCAGTTTGAGTACAAAGAGTGGGACGACAATACTACCGACCGTGTGATGAACATCATCAAAAACACTGTACCTGATGGCCGTTTAGTAAATGAGGTACTTGGAGGTGCTAATCAATCTTCGTCAAGTTCTTCAACATCCACTTCTAATGAAATTTATAAGGAGGCTTCTTCAACAAAAGTTGGATCTCAACCAGAAACAACAACAAGTCCTGGTTTAAGCCAGCCTGCAGCCCCCGAAACTTCCTCGTCTCTAGACGACTTATACGCAGATCTCTAAATCTACCTTGAAAGGGGGCTGGCAATTAGAATTGCTGCCCCTTTTCTTTTTCACACGTACAATAATTTAAAAGGTAATTATGGATCTTGTAAGGATAAGGGAACTTTTGGATGACATCCTAAGAAAGGAATTTGCAGGTAATATTGGTAAACAAAAAATCTATGAGGCAGGAAATCGACTTAATATTTCTTGCCCTTACTGTGGTGATAGCTCCAACTCAAAGAAAAAGAGGGGTAACTTCTATATTGACACACTTACCTATAAGTGTTATAACGGTGGGTGTGGAATATTCAAGGATGCTTTTTCCCTATTCAGAGACTTCCATGTTGTATCAAAATTAGATGGTGAGGAAAAAAGGGATATTATTGAGCTAATAAAAAAAGGTAAGGAGAAGAGACAAACCGTCTATGGTGATGTTGACATATCTCTCTTTTTTGACGCTGATTTTAAATCTTTAGTTATTCCTAGAGGTGTATTTATGGAAGCAATGGGGCTTGAAGAGGTTAAAGGATCCAAAATTGAGAGGTATCTTATCCGTAGAAATCAAGTTGCCGACGAGAAATTTGCATGGGATCCTGAGAGCGGAAAGCTCTACCTCTTTAATTTAACAAAGGACAACGAAATACTCGGTCTACAGTTTAGGAATATGGATTCAACATTTGGATCCAAGTATTATACTTATAAACTTAGCGGTATCTGGGAAAAGCTACTAAAGACAAATGACATTGCTAAGATTGAAGAGTCTAAAAAGATTGACCCAATTTCATCTGTATTTAACATCGGAAGAATTTCCTTTGATAGGACAATAACGATCTTTGAAGGTCCTATGGACTCTTGGCTTTGGAAAAATTCTGTAGCACTTTGCTCGATTGAGAACAAATTCCCATTCGATGTTGAGACTGTACAATATTGGTACGATTGGGATAATGCAGGTAGACAGAAGCACTCTGAATTGCTTTCGGAAGGTAAAAGAGTATTTAATTGGAAGAAATTTCTCATGGATCACGATCTCCCGATAAATAGAAAATGGGATCTAAACGATCTTGTAAATTACCTTCGTGCGAAGAGAATAAAAATAAAGAGATTGGATAATTACTTTACTGAGGAAATTTTAGACTTATCCGATTTCATATATGCTTGAGATGCCAACTGTAGATCAAACCCAAGAATGGGAGGAGCACCTAGATTCAGAGGATGGGGATTTGAAATTCCCTGTTACCCTTTTGGAAACCCTGGACTCAAAATCATTTGAAATAGAGGAGGTCAATATTGAAATCGGAAAACCTAGGCTTAAAAATTCAGCTGTTAAGGAAATAAAACTTGGAAAAAAGCCTAAGAATAAGGGCAACGAACTATTCTAATATGTCAGAACAACAAAAAACAGACTACGGTAAGCTTTTCGAAACAGAAAGGGCTGAGTGGAAAGAGAAAATACAAGTAATTTCTTTGAGCTTGAAAAGCATTAGGACGGTTGCAGAGGCCCAAGTTGAGCTTTTTTCCACTAGACAAATACTCCTTGAATATAGTTATAAGCTTGCACAAATAGTAAGTAAGCTTGCAACTAAGGAGAGAAAAATGAGAGCTGCAAAGCTTCGGGATTATAGTACAAACAGCGATGTAAGATATGGATCTAATGAGACTAAACTTTTAATAGAAGGTGATGTTTCTGATGTTGTTGAAAAGATACAGCTAGTTGAGGGACACAGAAAATTCATTGATCAAACTATCCAAACAGTAGATCATATGTTATACGGAATAAAGTCCCGCATTGCTCTGGAGGAATACCTTAGAGCGAGTACAATAAAATAAATAAGGATAATGCTGACGTTTAACGTATCTGAAGATCAACAATGGCTTATACTTGCACAGGCAAATGACGAGATAGAAAAGAGACAAATTGAAATCTCGTTAACTAAAAAGATACACAACTGGTATTTTCACCCACTTGTAAAAAAGAAAATATGGGATGGAAATATTTGCTTCATAGAAAAAAGAGGGGGTTTTTGGAAAGTACCTATTGGTCTTTGGAGAGAGGTACTTGAAATAGGTGAGGAGTTTAATATCGAAATTGAAATAGAAGGACTGGACAACCTAATTCTTAATGATCTTACTCTTGAGGAATTTCAAGAGTGGGTTGACCAATTTTTTGAGGGTAAAGAAATAACACCTAGGGACTATCAGATAGAGGCAGCTTGGAAAATAGTTAAATACAGATATTCGGTTTCAGAAATTGCTACATCATCTGGTAAAACACTAATTTCCTTTATGATTTTTGCTTTCTTGAAGCAAAGGGGTTTGATTAGAAAGTTCCTTATGATTGTCCCCAATACAAACCTAGTTTTCCAGGGTAATGACGATTTTATTGATTATGGAATTGGTGAACTCGGAGTAAGGATACAACAAATTGGAGGCGGAAGTAAGTTAAGAGATGGGTGCGATCTGATCATAGGAACATTCCAATCTCTTGTAAAAAAAGATGAGGATTTCTTTGAGGAAATAGATGCTGTATTCGTTGACGAGGCACACCACACAAATTCAATGTCGATCAAAAAGATAGTTGCCAAGTGTATGCACAGCAGGTGGAGATTTGGATTAACCGGTACCTTAACCAAAAGGGGTTCTGCAGACCATCTTACTATCCAGCAGTTTTTAGGACCAGTGGTTGTTGAGATATCTCCAGATTTTCTGTTTAGGAATCAGCATGCTACCCCAGTTCATATAAAAGTAGTTAGGATGGATTGGCTGGATCCCGAAATCAAGCAAAAACTCTCTGACCTCAAAGCTAATTCTCAAAATCTGGAAGGAAACGAACTTTATAATTTGGAGAGAAAGCTTGTAATAGAAAGTGATAAGAGACTTAACTACGTTGTTGACTTTATATCTAAAACTTCAAAAAACTCGCTGGTACTTTTTCAATCGGTTAAAGACGAATATGGTAAACAGATCTGGAATAGATTAAGAGAAATTACAAACGACAAGGAAGTGTTCTATGTTGATGGGGATACAGACGAATCACTTAGGGAAGAATATAAGTCTAGGATGGCTAATGGCGAGAATAAGATTCTTGTTGCTACATACGGTACATTCTCAACCGGTATTTCCATAAATAACCTCCATAACATCTTCCTGGTGGAATCCTATAAAAGTGAGGTATTGATCAAACAAAGTCTTGGAAGGGGCATGAGGAAAATGGAAGGTAAGGAAAAAGTTAACGTGATTGACTTTGTTGACGATTTTTCTTCGCCAAGGTACAAGAATTATCTAATTAAGCATAGCGAAGCTAGAATAGAGATCTACAAGAACGAAAAGTTCAAGTACAAGATTTTTAATGTAAAGCTTTAACTCATTTGTCCGATATATAGGATAAATGAGGAAAAATATGGAGAACCTTAAAAATTTCAACCAATTTCTTTCGGAGAGTAG
>Ga0222719_10000564_pt1 | contig 36740 bp, 29 predicted proteins | sample C33_34DmetaG_FD_165039 | JGI IMG/M metagenome (GOLD analysis project Ga0222719, IMG submission 165039) | Estuarine water microbial communities from San Francisco Bay, California, United States - C33_34D | ecosystem: Environmental > Aquatic > Marine > Unclassified | place: USA: California... | reverse complement strand
CATGGACATTTATGGTTAGGGTCTTAAATGAAAAAGCGTATGATGTTAGAACAAGATGGAATATGACTTGGAAAGAGCGTATACAGTGATATGGCTATGCTCCCAATGTTTTACAACCAGTGGGACTACTGGGGATTATACAACAAGGTAATCTTTGACGGCCCAAACAAATTAATTTACATCGTTGATGAAATAACAGAAATTGATGTAAAACGTGATATCTATAGTGCTTGGAAAGAATGGGTATTGGTTGGAAAAGAGACATTGGCTCATGTTAATTCTAAGTTTCCTCCTGCTCTGCGTGGAGCTGGTGGTGACCCACTTGGTGGTGGAACATTTCTAGATGGGTATTTTTTCTTGATTAATGGATGGAAACTAGTACCACCAAAAGATAACTTACCCGACGATATTAATATTACAGGCAACCTGTTCGATGAAGCCGGTGGTAATATCTTTCAATCTCCTGACCCAAACACAAGACTTATTAGGTCAACCGTTTCTAGTCGTGCTACACGAACTATTACTGAAACATTTGTGACCGCTTCAGTAACACTAGATCCCGGCACTGTTGTTACCGCTTCTCTCGTACCGGGAACAACCGTTACCGCTTCGCTAGACCCCAATACAGTCGTCACAGCGTCTCTCACGACTTCACAGGAGAATATGTTACTAGAGGTATACAGATTACTTGGATTGGACCCCACAAGACCTCTGGTCGTCTCACCAACATCCAGAGCCGCTGGTCCAGAAATATCACAGTCTATCTCGGTAGCGGGTTCGGAGTATACTGCTCAAAGGCTCTAGTAAATGGCAACCATTACATATGTAATAGATCCCCTAAACATTCTTACTATGGGGTTAATTAGTGGTGATCCGCTCAATTTAATTACCGATGGATTTGTTACTGCAACCATCGAAGAAGAAATAATTGAGGTCGGTGGGTCTGGCGGTGGACCGGGGGGAGGTCCATTTGAACCGTGGAATGCATGGGATACATCACATAAGAAAAAGAAAAAGAAAAAAATTACTGCTAGGGTATTTATAGATGATGTAGAATATACAGAAACAGTAATTGTAGATGACTTGACATTGGATGTCAAAGATGTTAAATTAGAACTTAGTAAACAATTACATGAGATAAAAATCAATATTATCTTACCGGAGGATTCATGAACGAACCAATTTTAACTAGAAACGGAATTAAAAAAGGTGACGAAGTACTTTTCACCGGACCATCTATGATACATAGAGAACACGGTGCATTTGCACAGAGTCTTTTGAAAAAGGGAAAGGCTTACATTGTAGAATTTGTTTTTCCCGGCGAAGATTTTGAACAGGTAGAATTGTTAGGAGAGCCAGAACACCTTTTTGTTCATGACCAGTTTCTTAAAATCGGACCAAGGTAATGTGGGATAACACTGCTGTTAAGATCACTCCTATAGAAGAAATGGAGGGATTACAATTCGCAACACATTATTTTGGAGATTATGAAGAAATATATATATCTCCTTCAATAATTGAACAATTACGATCAGGCGAACGTACAGAGTTACAATATGTTATGTTGTCATGGGAACGACCCGGCAGAGATATTCATGAAGATATGAAAACTATCGTTGATACGTTTAAATCAATGCCTAGTGGTGAAGTACAATTTGATGTACAAGAAAAAATAGATGAATATAATAAACAATTAACAGGCAAACCACGAATAATCGTTTCCCCACACTTTTTGGGGTAAAATATGTTTAAGTATTTAGTATTATTAGCGTCAATGGTTATTGCTACTGTTGCCGCTTTCTTTTCTATTTCAGGATTAGGAAGTTTATTTGCAGGCGCATTTATGCCTGTAGTAATTATGGCTTCAAGTCTAGAAGCAGGTAAATTAGTTACTGCTTCGTTCTTGACCAGACATTGGAAAGACTTAACGGTTCTGTTACGGTTTTACTATATATTAGCCACCTGTGTTTTAATTGTAATTACATCAGCGGGTATCTATGGGTTTCTTACTGCGGCTTACCAAACCACCGCAGATCAACTTAGTATTGTAGAACAACGTGCTAACGTTCTTGAGTTACGAAAAGAAAGATACCAAGAACAATTGGATTTATATATTGGTGAACGTACTAGAGTTAGTGAAACGATTCAACAACTAACTGAAGGACTAACCAACAATACAATTCAATATGTCGATCAAGAAACAGGACAGCTGGTCACCAGTACTTCAATGGCAACTAGAAATGTAATTCAAGAACAGTTAAATATTGCTGTAAGCGAACGTGAAGATGTATCATTAAAAATTGAAGAAGCAACCGACAGCGTTACATCACTAGATATTCAGAAAATTGAATTAGAAGCAAACAATGAAGTAGCTGCTGAAATTGGTCCATTACGGTACTTGTCTAACTTGACAGGTTGGTCAATGGATAGCGTCGTCAATGTATTCGCACTATTGATTGTCTTTGTTTTTGACCCATTAGCAGTCGCATTAGTTGTTGGATATAACCGACTTGCATTGATGAAAAAAGTGGTCAAAGATGAAAATAAAAAATATGAAATATATAAAGAAGTAGAAGAAAATAAATCTCCTAGAGAGGAACGGGAAGGATCTACTAAAGAAGAAACTATAGAAATTCTTGTAGATGAAATTTCATCCCACAATCTTGTGGATGAAACCGAACAATCTGTCTCCAATTATCCAGACAAAACTGTAACAGAAGAAGAAGAAACCCTTGACAAAGAGGGGGCAGAGATGTTAGATTTAGAGAGTAAACAAGAATTAGACTTCCAACCCCCTATAAAAACTCGTAATAATTGGGGACTATCCAGAGATCCATAATAATATGAATTTAGGTTATTGTTGTATAAATTTGACTCTTGCTAGCAAAGGTATTCGTACTTCTCGTAGCATGATTCAACGTACATTCAAAGCTAAAGGTATTAACTATGCTTCTGAATTGGCTCTTGAAAATGTTAAAGATTTACATAAAATTATTAGATGGAATATACAAAATGGCGTAAAGTTATATCGTATTACGTCCGATTTGTTTCCTTGGGAAAGCGAATACCAGATAGAAGACCTGCCAGACAACGACAAGATAATTAATAAATTACGAGAGATAGGGCAGCTAATCAAACTATCTGGTATCCGCGTTTCTTTTCATCCTAGTCACTTTATTAAGTTAGGTTCCGAAAAGCCACACGTTATTGACAATTCAATTGATAATGTCAATCATCACGCTGAAATCTTTGACTTAATGGATCTTGACAAGTCTCACCGATATCCTATCAACGTACATATTGGATCTGTAGGCTCTGACCGTAGCGCTACCATAACTAGATTTCTACGGTCCATAGATCGTCTATCCGATTCTGCTCGTTCTAGGTTTGTTGTCGAAAATGACGACAAACAATCTCTATATTCCGTTCGTCAATTATGTGACATACTTGACACACCAATCACCTTCGATTACTTTCATCATAGTTTACATAGCGACGGTGTTGACGAACAAGATGCTTTTCTTATGGCATACGAAACGTGGGGTGATCATACTCCATTGTTTCATTATTCCGATTCTCGTCGTGATCACGAAGACGACACAGCACGTATTACAGCACACGCTGACTATGTGTATAATCCTATTAATGACTATGGTTTCGACGTTGACGTTGACCTAGAGGCAAAAGCCAAAGAACTTGCTTTATTCAATTACAGGAAGAATCTATGATTAGTTTTCTTATTACGGTTAAAGACGAAGAGGAATATATTCCTAAGCTATTAGACCAACTAAAAAATACAGTTGGTCTTGAAGATGAAATTATATTTCTATCAGACTTTTCTGAATATCCAACTCTTTCTTTGTTAGAAAATTTTAAACAAGAAAATAGTGATATTGACATACACATTTATTCTCATCACCTAAATGAAAATTTTGCTGAACATAAAAACTTTGGAAAAGAACAATGTAGCAATAAATGGATTTTTCAGATTGATGCTGATGAATATATGTCAGATTATCTATCAACAAATTTACATACTCTATTAGAATATAATACGGATGTTGATTTGATTGCTGTACCTAGAATTAATATTGTAAATGGATTAACTCAGGAAGATGTTAGTAAATGGAATTGGACAGTTAATGAAATGGGCTGGGTAATGTGGCCGGACTATCAAACTAGAATATTCCAAAATAAACCGCAGATTGTGTGGAAAAATAAAGTACATGAGATGATTACTGGTCACGCATCATTTACCACATTACCTAAAGAAAAAGAATGGGCGCTTTATCATATCAAAGAAATTAAAAGACAGCGAGAGCAAAATGCCCTATACGAAACTATCTAACATTAATCAAGCTCTTACGTTCGATGATGTACAAATCATACCACAGTACAGTGAAGTAGCTTCACGTTCTAATTGTGATACCAGTACATTATTTACGGAAAATTATCACATTGATATTCCATTAATCGCCTCACCAATGGCTTCCATTTGTGAATATGATATGGCGTTTGAAATGTGGAGATTGGGTGGTGTTGGAATCATTCATAGATTTAATACTATAGAAGAACAGGTAGATATTGTTAGTAAAGTAAAGTCTAAACAAGAAGAACTCATATCTATGGGAACCGAATGGACTAGTTATAGGTACACAAATCCAGTTATCGCAGCTGCTATTGGAGCTAAAGAACAGGATATGTATAGAGCAAGAGCACTGGTCGAAGCCGGTGCTAATGTTCTGGTCATAGATATAGCACACGGTCATCATTTATCAACGCGACAGACTCTTGAAGAATTGAAGATGCTGAGAACGTCGCTTAATATGGAGTTCGATGTAATTGCAGGAAACATAGCAACCGCCAAGGCTGTAGAAGATTTAGAGTATTGGGGAGCTAACGCACTTCGTGTTGGGATAGGTGGGGGTTCAGTGTGTGAAACACGCATTAGGACAGGAGTAGGCATTCCCCAAATTTCATGTCTCCATGAAACCTCTATAGTAGCTAATACACCCATTATATCATGTGGTGGTGTCCGTGCCCCAGGCGATGTCGCCAAAGCGATTACAGCGGGTGCATCATCGGTAATCCTTGGATCAATGATCTCTGGAACAGACGAAACCCCCGGCGAGTTTTTGTATTTTGGTAATTATGGAAAAAGACAGAGAATGAAAGTTTACCACGGATCAGCAAGTGATGTTCAGAAAACATTATCTTCTAGTACCTTAGAAAATATTGAAGGAACAGCTACTACAGTACCCTATAAGGGTAATGTTGAATCCGTGATTAGGGAAATAATGGACGGAGTTCGCTCTGCCATGAGTTATGTTGGTGCTGAAACAATTGATGAGATGTATATCAATGGAAATTTTGTTTCGGTCACTACCAATGGTTTACGAGAGGCAACGCCACACCTGTTATAATTGTTTCACTTGACAAGGAGTACTAATGAAGATTAGGCTTATGTTAAGCATTTTGTTGGTAGTATTAATGAGTAGTTTTAAAAATGGTAATAATGAAGTAGAAAACATAGAAGAAATACCTATCGTTGAGATAGAAGAGATAGTGGTAAGTGAACCACCAAAAAAGGTTCATGAGTTACAAGAATTGATGGATGCTATCGGTAGCTTAGAAAGCAACAATCGTTATGATGTGGTTAATCGTTTTGGGTTTATGGGAAAGTATCAGTTTAGTCCTAGAACTTTGAGACATTTGGGTTATGAAGTTTCAAGAGAAGAATTCTTGAATAGTCCACAGTTACAAGACAGTGCGATGGTTCTGTATTTACGGGACAATTACACAAGTTTACAACATCATATTTTGGTGTATGGATACACAACCCACAATGGGGTATACCTTACACCATCGTCCATTCTAGCAGGAGCACATTTTGCTGGTGCTAGAGGAATGAAGAGGTTCCTAGAGAATAATGTAGGAACCACAGATTCAAATGGAATGACAATTCAAAGGTATATGACAAGATTTGCAGATTACGAATTAAATTTAGAGGATCTATGATATGGTAGTGGCGTTGCTGGTTATTTCGGTTTTGGGTAATATTCTTTTGCTTTATTCCGCATTTGTTACAGTGCGTAATATTGAAAACTATGAAGATTTAGTAGATGAATATGAAGGTCGTATACAATGGTTTTATGAAGAAGCTAGTAATATTTTAGCCACTGCTCGTAAATTAGATAGTAGGGAAATGTTTGAAAAGGATGACGAAGTTGGTCAAGTATTCGAACAACTAATTGAAATCACCAGCGAGTTAAGGAAGTTAATATATGACACGGAAGAGACGGAGAAAGAAGAATCTTTATTGGACGAATGAAACTCAAGAAGCTATTATAGCTTACAATAAAGAAGAAGACGAATTACTCAGAGAAAAAATATTTAGAGATAATGTATATAAGCCATTAGATAAATTGGCAGAAAACGTTATTAATAGATTTAAGTTTCCCTATATGGATGGAACTTTTGAAGATGTTAAAAATGAAGTTACATCTTATTTAATTTTAAAGCTCCCAAATTTTACTGAAGACAAAGGTAAGTCTTTCAGTTATTTTTCGGTTGTAGCTAAAAATTATCTTATTCTTCAAAATAATAAAAGATATAAAGAAGAAAAGAGAACGGTTTATCTTTCTGATACGACCGACGAGAGCTATTCTGTTCAGGATACTCTTATAACAGATCCTCACGAAACATATCACGATTCGGAAAGAGTTGAATTTATCAAACTATTCGTTAAGTATTGGGACGGTAAATTACATACTGTATTTTCTAGAGAAAAAGATTTAGAAATTGCATATGCTATTTTGTTGTTATTAACTAGATCACATCAAATAGAAAATTACAATAAAAAAGCAATCTATTTAATGATACGAGATATCACAGATTGTAAAACTAGCGATATAACTAAGGTAGTCAAATCTTTTAGAAACATAGTAGAAACTCAATTTAAATATTTTCAACACACGGGAAGAATTTCTAAATATCCACTTGGTTGATATTTATATTAAACGGAGATATATCATGGAACAACCTATATTTGATAACAAAACCTTATCAGACGTATTTAAGGATATCTATGACAACACAGACAGCAAACGAATACAGATCAATACGTACATAACCAAGCTAGTTCAGATGATCAGAACCCCAGAAGATGCTGCTGTCATTTCTCCAATCATTAAAGATTTTATGGAGGTCAATGTTAAGAACGATGAACACATTGTTCGTGTTGCACAGATAGCACAACGTGCTATGTCCATAGGAGCTAAATCATCTAGTTCTGATATGCTACTAACTGAGGCAGAAAAAAGTCAACTACTAAGCAACATTAGTATAGAAATTGATGAATTACAAGAAGAGGCAAAACAAGTCGAAGAAGAATTATCTAATTTGAGAACTTAGTATGAGTAATTTGTTCTGGAACCCCACAGTATCGGGAAATTTAAAATCATTTGGATTATATGCAAATAGTGCTACTGTAATAGATGTAGTAATAAATGAAGAACATTCCGACTATGGAATAGACGGATTTGAAGTTGGTAGGGTTCGTTTTAAATATCTTGATTATGGTGGCCACTCAACTACCCCACAAAATTCTTTTTATGCATATCCGATAGAAGTTGGTGTGATGGAATATCCCTTGATTGGTGAAACCGTCATGGTCCAAAAAATACAGGGTGTTCATTTCTATTCAAGAAGAGTTAATATAAATAAGACATTGCAGTTAAATGGATTTCCTAATATTGTAAATCGTTCTAACGCTGCAAAAACACAACAGAATAAAACAGTTCAATCACAACAAGCTAGAGAAGGTTCTTTAAATCAAACAGATGGTGGTGTGCCTGAAGAAAATTTAACTAATGACAATTATGTTCCAAAATTAAATGTAAAGAATTTAAAAAGTTTTGATGGTGATATACTAATTCAGAATCGTTATGGGTCTACAATACGACTTGGTTCTTCACAAATGCAGGACGCATTTAATCAAAATACAATTGTTAATGAAAAAACTGGAACAACCGTATTGGGACCAACAAATAGTGGTAAAAATGATGCCATTTTAATCATGAGGGTTGGTCAAAAACAAAATTCAAATACTACGAAAGACACCCCATATGCTTTAACTGTAGAAGATGTAAATTTAGATTCTTCGTGTTTTGTTATGGCAGAAAATCAAGATATAAATTTTTATTTTTCTTCTAATTTTTTTACATTAGAAGAATTGGGAATAATAGATTACACACAAACCATAGATGATAGAACGGGAAATAGTAAAACTGTTCTGTCCGAAAATCAAGCAATTTTAAACAGTGGTAGAATTGTTTTAAATTCAAAAGAAAATGATGTAATACTTTCATCAGAACGAGATACTATTTTCGGCAGTAACAGAAATATGGTTGTTGATGTGGGAAATGATATTTATTTAAATCCGGTGTCTAGTTTGGGTGGACAAATATTTTTGGGAACAGTTGAGAAAAAAAATTCTGTTGCTAAGTATAATGAACTAGAATCGGTATTATATGAAATTTTAGATCACATAGAAGAGTTAGCTAGAACAATTGTTATTCCATACAAACCTCTATCAGAAATAACTCTAGGTAGAATAACACCAACGAAACTGAGTGTTCGTGATATTAAAAGTAAGTTGGTTAAAATAAGAGACTAAACTATTTATAAAGGAACTATGGGAGTTTTATTATGACGAGTAAAGAATTATCAAAATTAATTAGAGAATTTGTTAGAAAAGAAGTTGAACACCAAAAGGCCGAAATCATCAAAGAAGTTAAGGCTGAAATGTTTGATGTTATTATGGGCGGATCGCCCACATCTTCTCCGCAGCTACAAACTGAATCTATTAAACCACAATCACCAGCAGCTGATATGACGCGTGCTCAGTTACGAGAAATGTTCCAACAAAACATGGGAATGGATACGATGCAATTTAATACCAGTAATGTATTAGTTAACCCAGCTGCCCCACCAGCGTCATTTAAAGCGGGTGCTGTTGGAGAAAAACATAAAGATGTACTCGAAGCCATGAATAAAGATTATGGTTCATTAATGAAAAAAATGGGAATCTAGTAAATGGCTAGGGGATTTACATTACCACTAGAACGGGGATCGGGTGGATATTTTCAAACATCCGAAACTGTTCTAGAACAAGTTAAAAGTAATTTTATTAATTTGATTTTAACAATTCCTGGCGAAAGATTTAATAATCCAGAATTTGGATGTAACATTCATAAATTAGTTTTTGATTTTAATAATAGTGATTTTTCTGTAAATGCTAGACAATCTGTTGAAGAAGCGGTTGAGCGGTGGATGCCATATCTTAACTTAGAAGAATTTGTTTTTCAACCAACCGACGACGATATAAACAATTATAGGGCTCAAATGTACGTAAAGTACAGGTTATCTGAAAATCCAAACTTCAGTGACGAAGTATTGATAAATATTTGAGGATTTTAAATGGCAATTAGTAAAATTTCAGCGGTCGTTATCAATGACCAAATAGATAAAAAACAGGTAAAGTATTTAAACAAAGATTATTCTGAGTTTAAGAAAAATTTGGTCGATTTTACTAAGTTCTATTTTCCAGATACCTATCAAGATTTCAGCGATGCATCGCCTGGTTCTATTTTTATTGATATGGCTTCTTATGTTGGTGACGTTCTTTCATATTATACAGATAATTCCTTTAAAGAAAGTTTATTAGCATATGCAGAAGAAAGAGAAAATATCGTTGCAATTGCACAGGGTTTAGGATTTAAACCAAGATTAACTTCCCCCTCACATTGTAAGGCTGTATTGTCTGTTCTTGTTCCTGCTGACAGTGATGGTAATTTAGACACTAGATTTTTACCAAGAATATCAGCAGGATCATCTTTCGGAGCAACAACACAATTTGATGCTGGAACATTTTTAACGCAAGACATTTGTGATTTTGGAGATAGTGAAAACAGAACTGTTCAGACATTTTCACTGGACAGCGGAACTAGTTTACCTTCTACGTATATAGTTTCTAAAGTATGTAAATTGGTATCGGCAACAGAAAAAACATTAGAAAGAATAGTTAATAATCCAACTAAATTTTTAAAAATTGAAATCCAAGACGATAATGCAGTAGAAATTGTATCGGTTGTTGATGCGGAAGGAAATACGTGGTATGAGGTAGATAATTTGTCTCAAGATTATCGTTTTGAAGATGTGGTAACGAATATTCTTGGATCATCAACTGCTCCTCTATATACAATAAAATCGGTAAAAGTTAATCGTAGATTTATTACCAGACTAAATAGAAATAATAAAATTGAATTAGTATTCGGTTCGGGAACTGGTGACCTAAGTGATGTATATGAAAACCCAGACTATAAATCGGTGTATGACCAACAGTACTTACAGAACATGACCAATGTTTCGTTAGACACATTAAATTTTACAAACAGCGATTCATTTGGTCTAGCTCCAGCAAACACCACATTAACAATTAACTATAGAGTTTCTAATGGGTTGCGATCAAACGTCCCTTCGGGAACAATTACAAAGGTTAACAATTTAATTACTTTGAATGAAACTAGAACATTAAACGGAAGTGATTTAGCAACATTTAATACAATGGTTTCTAGTATTACAATAATTAATGAAGAACCGGCTACGGGTGGATTAAACAATCCAACCACCGAACAAATTAGACAAGCAGCTATAGGATTTGTAAATGCTCAGGGAAGAATCGTTACTTCTACTGACTACGAAAAACGTATATTATCAATGCCATCTAAATATGGTGCTGTTTCTAAAGCGTTTGCTATCAATGATGCGGGAATTAGTGATATTGGAAAGTTTCAAGATGAATTTGGAGAAACGCCTAGTATTGACGATGACATTGATTACGTGGATGATTCCCCAGTTAATAATAATGTAAATCTTTATATGTTAGGATACGATAGTGACAGAAGACTTACTATTTTAAATGATGAAGTAAAAAGAAATGTAAAAAAATTCTTAAAAGGTTATAGAATGATGACCGATAGAATTAATATCTTAGACGCATTTAGAGTTTCCATAGGAGTAAATTATACTATTGTAACATACAAAGGATTTAATTCATATGAAGTTTTAGCTAAATGTTCTGATTCGATTGCAAGATATTTTGACATTGATGATTGGAATATAAATCAACCAATTTTGGTAGATGATGTGTTATTACAAATTGCTAGGATAGAAGGAGTACAGTCGGTAACTAACATTGATATTGTAAACAAATATCAACAACGTGACGGTAGAGATTATGCTCCATATAGTTATGACGTTTCGGCTACGGGACCTAATAGAAGTAATAATATTGTATACCCGTCAGCTGACCCATGTATATTTGAGTTACGTTATCCAGAAAACGATATCGTAGGGACGGCACTACAATGAGTAGAATATATTTAAAACCAATAAAAGATGCTACTATTTATGAAGTATTCAGCACACTAAATACTGGATATGATGAAATATTAGAAGTTGGTAAGTTAAAAAGTGATAGAGAATATATCAATGGAGCTGTTCGTTCACTAATACAATTTGATCTGACTGATCTACAAGGAGCCCCTACAGAATCTTCAGTGTTTCTTAATCTAACAGTGGCTCACGCAGAAAAATTACATCAAGATGAATTCATATATTTGTGTAAAGTATCAAGTTCTTGGAACGAAGGTTCTGGGTATTCGATGCAGACACCTTTTGTGTCCGATGACGGTGTAACTTGGAAAATTAAAACGAGCGGATCTACATGGAATGTTAGTGGAAGTGATTATTTAACAGATGTTGTGGTTAGTCAGTCCGTATCTGACATAACTAATGATGAATTACGAATCAATGTAACTGACTTAATTGCTCCGATGATTTCTGGATCATCAGTGACCAGTAATTACGGATTGATTATGTTCTTTACTGGTAGTTCAGAAGATGAAGTTTCTAATGAAGGAAATATTAGATTTTTCTCCAGACAAACACACACGGTACACGAACCCAGATTAGAATTAGCTTGGCTAAATCAAACTTTTAATACAGGATCATTGTCGGCATTAACAAATTTTGATGTAGAATTGTCGCCAAAAAATTTAAAAGATAGATATATAAAAAATGAAAAAAGTAAATTATATTTTACTGTGAGAGATAAATATCCTTCTAAGACATATACAAATACTTCTAGATTCCGTAACAAATATTACTTACCTTCTGGGTCACAATTTAGTATTGTTGATGCTGGGTCAGGAACTACAGTGGTTCCATTTGATCAATATTCACACGTTGATTGTGATTCGGTAGCGTCATATGTGTTGTTAGATACTACTCCACTTTATAAAAATAGATTTTATGACTTAACACTAAAAATTACTTTAAATGGTGAAATTTTGATAACAAAGCCATTTAGGTTTAAGGTAACATGAGTGATATAGCGGGAGGACGAATAGGCCGAGCGCAACGCTTGCGATTAACCACCTTGGAGGTGCTTTCTCCATATCCATTGTCAGAAAACGCAATATACCCCAATAATGTAAAAAGAATTATTGTTAAGGGAACTAGCAAAAGAAATCTAGAATCGCAGGTAGTTAAAGTACAAACAAATACGTTCACCACTATTATAAGAACATACGATGACTTATATACTGCTGTAAATTTTGAGGAAATATAATGTCTAAGGCTATAAATTATAAACAAAATATTAATGACCCAAAATTAGTATCTGGTCAAAGAATACAACGCGTTTTAGTGGACGAAGAATATGTAATTAATCGAAAAGAATCTGAATATTATTATGGTCTAGACAAAGACAGAGAGTTTGTAGAATTACATTTTTATGTTCCAGATACCGAAACTTTAATTTATTCTACCTCTATTCCACTTAGTGAAGGATATGTTGTACTTAGTGGTGATAATCTAGATGATACTGGCCAATTTATAGACGATGGAAATTTTAAATTAGAATTGTACATTTGGAAGCCGGGAAATGGAAACGATTACAGCAATCCAGAAAGTTTACAAGTAAAATATTTAGAAGGTCTTCCATCTGGATTTTATGATGTTATTATTAATTTTTTCGCGGACGAAGTTGGAACATATGATGACATCAATTGGAGAATAAAAACTATATCTCCGTCAAAAACTGAAATTGTATTACACGCTAACCCAAATCAAGATGGGTCAGGTGAAGTTAATTTAAATGCAAGAATTTCTAGAGATTATGAACAATTTTTATTTACATCAATATTTTATGACGACTTTATAGAGTTGATTAATACTTACTTTAATGACGTAGATGGATTATATGAGGACACACTAAGCAAAATGTCTGAATCCCAATTAAATAAAATATCAACAGTAGATAATTATATACAATACACATTTTCTGAGTTTGTAGAAAATTTAATAAAACATATAGATTTTGATATTGGTGATTGGATGAGATATGAACAAAATTCAGATAAGCCGGGCGGCCGTCGCTATAGAATTCAACAAAATAGATTTCAAAGTCAATTAGAAGTGATACTATCCGAAGTGGTCCAGAATCATTTAGTATCTACGAACACAAATGATTCTGGACCCGTACCCTTTATAGTTAACCAATGAGTATAAAAATATTACATTTGCCTTCTGGCCAAGATATAACAAACAACACTCGTAAGTTTACAAAAACTTATACGGATGGGTATATTGCGCCCTTAGGCGATGTAATTGAAACGTATCAAATAGAGTATGTTCCACAGGGGGGTGATACTAATATCACTGTAACATTTCCTCCTAAACAAGGAACAAATGATACATTTGAAATACTATTTGAGTCTCAGGATGGGAGCAATTTAAATAACCAAACAATACAATTAGAAGATTTTACACAACAAGGAATAGAAAAACAGTTCCCGTTCAGTGTACGTATAGTTAAATCTATCGTAGAAACATTGAATGGTAATATTACAAATCACATTTTTAATAGACAACTTTTGGTTAATAAAGCATCTACTCAATTAACTATTGGTCTTAGATTTGCTTTAGATACAAACAGAATTTCATTTGAATCATTAGAAGAAACACAAAAAGAAATCGCAGTAAAATTATTTTTAGATAATGAAACTGGGGCATCACAGATAGTTCCAACTAACGTAATTGAAGAAACTACTCCCAATACGATAGATTTATATCGAGCCATTTTTGTTCCTAGATTTGAAGGACAAGAACCAAGAAGTCAGGCGGTAAGAAGAGGATTTGGTTATGACACCAACAAACCAAATTCTTATATTTTTGAATTCAATAGAACCAGTACTGCTGGTGATGTTGATGATAATTGGGACATTACATTTAATAAAAATGGATATCTGGACGGATTTGGAAATGAATTATTAGGAACAACTCAAAGATTGAATGTAACGAGTGGTGAAATATTAATACCAGATAACCGATACATTACTAGGATGTTTGAGGGAGAACAGGAACTCAATAACTTCGTTGACAAAAACTTCGGCGGCACAATTGATATACCAAATCTTTTCTTACGAACATTTTTCTTTGATGGTACTACAGTTGGTGCAAGAGTCGCCGATGACGATGTGTTAGAGTATTATATTGAGGTTGGTGCTTCGGGTGTTGTTCCCGGTTCTATAGAAGTATTGGGTGCTACCAGAATAGAATTGTCACCAGAATCTAATTTAGGAACACAAAGATATGGTCCAATTCAGCCAGGCGAACAACTAAATATACTTGGTCAGATGGATAGTAATGTTGGTAAAATAGATTTAACACATTATGCTATCTTAAAAGAAACTACTGAAAATGGTAATAGAGTTTCTTCACAATTGGACGCACAGATGACCACATTCAATTTAACGAGAGATGTTGGTAGTGGAGGTGATGGAGGTGGTGGAATAGATGGTGAGACTCTAACCCCAGAAGTAGAAGAAATTGATTTGAGTTTATTCGATACACAATTAATCACCTTAAACTTTAGTGATGTTACTTTACAAGATTTTGCTTATCTAAACAGTGACGGCATTCCTGTATCTCTTGGTAAATCTGATTGGCTAATCCTAAACGTAGGTAGTTCAGATTATAGTGGACCGCGTGGAACACAATTACTTACATACAGAATGAGAATTGATGAAAATGATATTAGTCCTCTCATTGATGGATATTTACAATTTAGAGAAGTAGAACATAACCCCGGTCAATCAAAACAATATGGTGAATGGAATTATGTTCCATCAAATTCCGGTGAATACGCAAGAAGAGTTTCCCAAGGACAGCCATTCGATGACCTATCAAGAACACTATTGAAGGCAGAAACAATTGCTAATGGCAATAGATATATATCTATAGGGTTAGTACCAAATAACGAAACATTTAGTGAGTATGAATTTAGAACCGTAGCTGCTACTAATCCCCAGACAATTAGACAACCGAATGATGGTTCATCGTTTGTGTTGATAAACGCAGATGGATATAGTAGTGATAGTGGTGAAGCAACCGGAAATGGAGCCTTCTAGATGTCATTTAGGAATAGTGAAGGACAGGACATATTACGTGGAGATGAAACTCTAATTGATAGGGAAGACCCCACCCGTGATACTTCGGGCGATTCCGGCCAAAGTTCTGGTTCTCCTATTGGTGGTCAAACTAATACCACACAAACTACTACTACTACTACTACTACACTAGAGCCAACAGAAGAACCTGTACTACAAACGACAGTATCTACTCAATTAACAATTCCATTTAATGTTTCTATTGAGGTTGAAGAACACGTAACTATTAATATGCGTAGTGTATTGCGAGATGTATTGTTGTCTAGGTTCGATCCAAAATTTGAATTATATTACGACGATATGCGAGTCGGCAAAACATTACTTAATCTTCGTGACGATAGACAAATTCCAATTTTAAATTGGAAACCACTACCTAATCGTATCACGCCTAATGGTGAAGCTGTTTATGATCCTGCTGATAACACTTCAATAAACGGCTATCCAGAAATTGCACTAAAGTTAGCAGAACCTCTAGACACCACACAATATCCATTAAACACAAGTGCATTTGTTTCTAGAGAAACATTAAGTAGTGTATTTGAAAAAATGCGATTCTTAACCATTGACGAATTCTTAATTCCACAACTTAGACCAGCGACTCAAGTTCCAATTGGAAAAAATTCTAGAGTAACCGCCACCCTCGAAGAATTAATTTCGGGAATAGCTGGTGCTACTGGTGTTGCTGATATAAGTGATAGTGATTATAAAAACTTTGTCACTAATGGAATTTTAGAAAATTTATATAACGAAAATTCTGGAATGGACATTAATGTAAACTATTCAAATTTTAATAATTTTGTTACATTTGGTTCTGCACAAAAAAGATTAGACGTATTTAAAGCTAAATTAGAACAAGTAGAACAATATATAATTGATGCTCCTGTGTTTATTGAAAGTTTAAATATATCCGCTTCTTCTGCCAATCAAGGTAATTACGAAACGGTATTTGGGAAGCTGGTTATTGATAGTAGTGGTAATGCTAGTTTAACTGGATCATCTAACGTATATAATATGATAACTAGTTCAGTAACACCTCCCACAGATTTTGTTAATACTAGTATTAATACATCTATAAAAGTTCAAGAACTTATTCGTAGCTTCGATGGATATGAAAAAGAACTATGGTTTAGAACCGGATTAGAATATAGTAGTTCAAATGACGAGTACTATTCACCAATCGAATATCAAAAAGATGATTACACCTATCCAAAAATATTAGGCATACCACTAGCAACCACACACACTTCCGCATCAAATTGGTACACATCAATGAGTGTGATTGCTTCTGACTATGACACTGATAATCCAAATATATTAAGTCAAAATGTTCCAACGTATATTAATGAAGATGAATTCTCTGGCGATTTTGTAAAATTTACTGAGATGATTGGTCATCATTTTGACAACGTGAAATCATATATTACAAATTTAGAAAACATATCCTCACGATATCCTAAAATTGATGAAGAAATTTCTGCGGACATGGCTAAAAAAGTTCTCGAATCATTTGGTGTTAGTGCACCAAGTATTAATAGTGTAGAAAAGTTAGTAAATTACGTAACGGGCAATAATACAAATGATCCTTATAAGGATATTGCTGGTGAATATTATAAACGATACTTACACGCTTTACCATTCTTACTAAGAACTAAAGGAACTAAGCAATCGGTCAATTCATTATTAAATGTTTTTGGAATAAATCCAGATTTGATCACGATCAGAGAAGGTATAACGAATAGATATACTAGTTTAGAACCAAAAAAAGTAACAACCACCGAACAAGACTTTGCATTGTCCGTCCCAAGTGGTTCTTATTTAGTTGTTCCATTTAGTTCTAGTTTACGATCACCTCAAACTATACAAGCTAGATTTGCATTATTAGACGACAGAACACAGCCGGTGTTTAGACTTGATAATGACTATACAATTCAAGCAACATTCCACCCAGACGGACTAACAAACACCTATTATGCTAACACGGGTAGAATTGATCTCCTTTCTGGATCAACTGCCTTAGTCACTAGTAGTTATTTTGATTTGTTTGATGAAAATTTTGTATCATTACAGTTAAAATATAATGCTGGTGGTGCTATACTAGATGTTAGAAAAATAGAAAATGAAGATACAACCTTTACGCAATCATTACAAGAAACTCAAATGAGTATGAGCGCTGATTGGTCAGGGTTAGATGAATTATATATTGGTATCCCGGCCGCTTCTTCAAGTGATGCTGCTGATTATAGTAATATATCCATTGATGAATTTAGAATGTTTGGTGATCAAATCACTGAAACTAAATTTATTGAATTTGCAGAAAATCCAGGCATATATGCTGGTAATACTTATACTTCTTCTCTTGAAGATTTATATGTTAGATTGTCATTTAACTTACCAACAGATGTCACTAGTGATGGATATATACCAAATACCTCTCCATATGTAAGCAAATCTGCTGCATTAGATTTGACCAACATAAGTGGTAGTAATTTCCCAGTAGGCACATCCCCACTATACAATACGACAAGATATATTAGAACTGTGATTCAACAATCATATGATGCTAGTGCTACTTCGAACACTACCGACATGATTAGAATTGCTCCAGATTCACCAGCAACCATGTCATTGAGTAGTAAAGACACAACTGTTGCTATTTACGAAAAATTCTTATCCAGTAGTGTAGCTACAAATGATATTGACGTTTCTATATCACCGATTGATGGAATTGATAGAGAGATCATACGTTCATTTGGTAATGTTAATATTGGTCAATACTTAGGCGACCCACAAGATACGAATAAGGACAGTTACTCAGGATTAAATGACTTAGAAGAGGTATTTATTCGTGAACTAGCACCAACTATTGATCATAATGCATTTATTAGATTCTTTGATAAGTTTTTAAAATTATTCTACGACTCAATAGAAGAATTTTTACCTGCTAGATCACGAGTTAGAAAAGGAATTGTCATTAGACCAAATATTTTAAATAGAACAAAGGTCAATAATAGAGAAAATATTAAATTTAGTGGTGAAACTTCCCGTCGCTCGTTAGATTTTGAAAGTGATGCTGTATATTCTTTCGATGTTAATGTAAGTACACTTAGGGGAGATCCAGATCAGATATTGTCAACTGAAGTATATGGATTGTTTAATAACAATGATTCGAGTTATAGTATAAACAACTTTGGCGCAGAAGTTAATGCTACTGATTTATTATCAATGACAGGTAGCTATGATTATTATGAAGGAACTACTAGATTAACCAATCATGAAGAATTTGTGTTTGGTGACATGATTGGAAACACAAGTTCGTTTGGTGCTTTAGAAGCAATTCTACCAAGAACATATAAAGAAAATATTACTGGCAACATTCAAGTTAACTTGGTCGGAATTGGTTCACATTGTGATATCTGGTCCCTGCCCCCAAACTCTAGATTTTCATATGTACGAGAAGCATCAACGTACTTTAATAGTCCATATGGATTATATTATGTAGATAATCGTAGAGACGTTTCAGTAACTTCTTCTTATATGTTAGAAAATGGTGGTCCAAATGATAGGGGTACTTGGACTAGTGGTCAATCGTACAGAAGGGGTGATGTGGCTTTACAGTCGCCCGGGTTAACTGGTTCTAGTGGAGAATTATTTTCTAAAAATGGAAGACAATTTGCTTTTGTTGGATCGGGATATCCATCAAATCCATCAGTCCTTTCAACAAATCCGCCAGAACAAGATAGAAATTGGCAATTAGTAACAAGACGTTCAGAAATTTATCAAGATTTAGTCAGAGTAATTAATACAACGGGTTCTGCTTATATTTCTGGTTCCGGTGACCAAATAAAAACAACGGTTGTAGATGATCTAACAGTGGATTGGCAAAACAAAATTCCACTGGAATACACACATAGACATTTTAAGTTTTGTAGGGACGTAACTTTAGGTGGTCTTAGAAGAACGTATTTGGGAACGTTAAATACCAAGACAACATCTGCTGATGGCGGTTTCCCATATGAAATATTTGATATTGAAGGAAACACATTAACAGTCGGCGCTCCAGAACCATGTGCTGACTGTGATTAAAGTGGTAATACATAATACTTATATTAGAACAACTTAGGAGATTTGAGTATGGCATATTTAGATAATACAGTAATTACAGTTGACGCTGTTCTTACAAAACTAGGAAGAGAACGTCTTAGTCAAGGAGGTGATTTTTTTAACATTACCAAATGGGCGGTTTCTGATGATGAAGTAGATTATAGTTTATACAATACTGCTCATCCATTAGGAACAGATTATTATGCAAATATCATTGAGAGTATGCCTGTTTTAGAAGCAATCCCAGACGAAACACAAGCTCTACGTTATAAACTTTATACCGCAGATAATTTGAGTGCTTTGCCTTATTTGAAAGACTTCACTTTAGCAGATTCAATTAACATTGCAACGGGTCCGGCAGCGCTAACTGATAACTTTAAGTTTACACCGGAGACAGCTAATTACACACCGACCCCGCCGGAGTCAAGCGAAGACTATGTAATTACATTGTTCAATGAAGACGCGGCTACGTTAGAGGGTAACTTTGACGAAACGATCGCGCTGGCCTCAGTTCAGGCCAGAGCCAACATAACAGATGGAACATTAACTTCAGCGTTTGTTCCGGGCGGTGCTAAGAATATCTCAGGAACATTGATTAGAACAACACAGGGTTCAACAGAGGTTACAGTTCGTGCTAAAGATGTTCGTAGTAGTATCACAACAAAGATTAGAATTCAAGGTGTAGATACTGGTGTTACACAAACCATTTCATTCACTGTTGACCCAAGACAAACTTAATAAGTAGAGGTAATTAAATATGGCACACGACGGAGTATATCATAAATTTGGTTCAGAAACACTAGACGGAGTTGAGTCACGAGACATAGTAACCCGTGATGTTGAAGTAACCACTGGTCTTTGGTCAGGAGAAACAGGTTCATTATCATCATTTTTTACATCAACTACACAATTAGCAAAAGCAAATGCTAGTTATTTTGTTAATGTCTTTGATAAAGACCCTGCCTCCGATTCAACCGCCGAAGTTCAATATTCATTAGCATACGGTCACGTATCTGGTGCGGGCTCTCCCACATTAACACAAGATGATACCTCTACGTTATCTACAAAGGCTGTATATTTTCAGTTTAAAAATGCTCTTCTTGACGACCCAGAAGATAGTTTATTTTCTTTTCAAGGTACTAATGTAACTTCCGAAGACATTTATGCTATTGCTATTTCTAGAGCAAGATTTAAAAGTGTTGTTGATCCCGGCAACTTCCAAATAACCTTGTCAGGATCAAATGGACTATTCACATTTATTGATGATAGTTTACAAGCACTAGGAACCCGTAGAAGTTTTGCTAAAAGTGGCAATACATTTAATATTGTTTCTGGTTCTATCTCAGGCGTCAGTGGAAGTGCGATTGCAGGATCAACCGCTGCTAATGGTGAAGGATATGGAACATTCTATCCACAAAAAGGTATAATGATTCTTAACCCAAGTGCTATTATTGATACTGTTGGTTTTGCTGCACAATCAGAAAATACAGATACCGCCGCCGATACAGTAACCAATGCAACTGGTATTCCAGCATCACCATACACTGGATCACTTACAGGAAACGGTACTGAACAATACAATTGGATTGGATTACATCGTTCGTTAGTGCTTGGAGGAGATTTCCAAGCTCGTTCTGCAGAAACAATTTCTTCACAACATTTCTTTATCAGACTTAGAAACAATCACGCTACTACTTCTAACAATCCCACATGGATTAACGAAGCAGACGCTAAGGTTCAAATTGAAGAGTTTGAGTATGACCCAAAGGTGTTTATTACCACTGTTGGATTATATAATAAACAAAATGAACTACTTGCTGTTGCTAAGCTAAGTCGCCCATTGGAGAAATCACTAACCAAGGAAGCATTAATTCGTGTGAGATTGGACTTCTAGGGAGGTTCTAAATGACGGTCTTCAAAGAGATTGGCGGAGGCCATACTAGAGAAAAAATATTAGTACATACTCCTTACACAATTGAATGGACCTCTGGGTCTTCGCTTATTGATGGATTTAATATTAATTTAGCAATAGATCCATTATCCGTATATCCAAATTATCCAACTGGTGAAGGTGATTTGGGACCACAAACCAATAGTGGTTCCTATGCTTATCCACTTTTCAATTCTGTTAAAAACTGGTTCTTTGAAGCCGACATTTATGATTTCTATCCAAATACATCAATGTTTGTTTGGAACATTGGTTCATTATATTTCGGTGAAAGAATAGAAAAGGGTAGTTTTAGAATTGACATAGATGGTGACAGTGATTTCATTAGTGACGATAGTAATGGAAATTTAAAACTAAATGGAACCGGGGACACCGTTGGTAAAATTTTTTATGAAAGTGGACTAGCTACCGTCCAGCGAGATGCTGGAACTACGGGCAATTTCATATCTGGGTCAGGTATGGGTATTGCTAATGCTGGTGTGGTCACTACCACTTTTAATTCTACTTTGACTATTTATGAAAATACGGTAATATGTACTATAAAACCAAGTGAGTATAATATAACTTTAAATCCGTCGTCATTTACAGTGATTTCTGGATCTACACAAACATATAATAATTATATTAACAGTGGTTCTGCCGAACCGTACATAACATCTATTGGTTTATACAATGACCAAAATGAGTTACTTGCAACAGCTAAGTTATCCGCACCATTAACAAGAATGAAATATACCGATCAAACTTTTGTAATTAAGTTTGACGAATAAAGGAGAAACAAAATGTCTGACATTTTAAGAAGGTATGACGAAAGTAATGCTGACAACGTTGTTAGAGCAAGAAAGCAGAGTGAAGGTGAAGAAGCAGTTAATCATTTCGATGTTACTGATTCATATTCAAATGGATTCATTCCAAATTTATTGGATCTAAAAGAAGCTGGAAAGGCTGCAACTGAATTTCTTCCAAATGTCATGGAAGATCAATATGTCGTAGAATTAGGAAAGGTCAATCAACAATTCACTGAATACAACAGAGAAAATAGATATATTGAAAAAAATCCAAACCTTCCCGGTGTGATTAATAAATCAAGATAAATAAGTGAGGTTATATGAGGCCAAGTAGCGCAAAAGCTAAAGGTCGTAGGTTACAGAACCACATACGAGACTTAATACTAGAAAATTTTCCACAATTGCATCCAGACGATGTTCGTGGAGCTATTATGGGTGAGTCGGGAGAGGACATTAAACTCTCCCCGGCCGCCCGTAATTTGTTTCCATACTCAGTTGAAGCTAAAAACCAAGAAAAGCTCAACATCTGGTCAGCGTTAGACCAAGCGGAACAAAACTCCAGAGAAGATTCCACACCCATTCTATTCTTCAAACGTAATCGTTCTAAATTATATGTAACGTTCGAAGCAGAACATTTGTTTGAACTCCTTGACAAATGTGGTGAACGCTGATATATTTATTGTATGGATAATATACTTTTTTCTTTAGAAGACATACTTGGAACCTCAAAAAAGACCTCTAGTGGTGAGCGTCTGTTCCATTGTCCTTTCTGTTATCATCATAAACCCAAACTTTCGATTAACTTTGGTAAGCGTGCCGGGTATTGGAAGTGCTGGATTTGTAATGAACGTGGAAAGAAAATATCTTCATTGTTATATAAATTAGGGTATTCCAAAAAAGAGATCAACTCCATCGTTGGTGAGGAAGAGTCCACTTATGCTCCCGAACAAAACCCAGAAGAATACACGGTCAAGATTACCTTGCCTAAGGAGTATAAACCCCTCTGGAGGGTCACAGAGAAGTCATACGAGTATCTAAACGCCATACGGTTCCTTAAGTCCAGAGGCGTCGTTCTAGAGGACATTTATCGGTACCAGATTGGGTATTGTGATGATGGTCAATACAAAAATAGAATCATCATTCCGTCATTTGATAGAAATAATCAAGTCAATTACTTTGTATCCAGAACATATTATGACGAGGGAATGAAGTACAAGAACCCTCCAGCATCCAGAAACAATATTATCTTTGAAAATTTAATCAATTGGAATATGCCGATTGTTTTGGTCGAAGGAATATTCGACGCAATCGCTGTTCGTAGAAATTCTATCCCATTACTGGGCAAGCTACTGTCCGACAGACTACGACAAACCTTGGTCAAAGAAAAGCCACCAATGGTTTATGTTATGTTAGACAAAGACGCACAAAATGAAGCATTAAAGATTGAGAGTTACTTGAAATCGGTTAATGTTAATGTTAAATTAGTAGTTCCAACCAACAAGGACGCAAGTGATATGGGTTTCGAACTTGCTTGGTCCAACATCAATAACGCAGTACATAGTAAATTTACTGATGTGGTAGGAACGAAACTAGAAATGGTGTAATATATGAAAAAACTTTTTGTATCGTTTGATAAATTAGAAAGAGTAGTTCATTTAGCCGACGTTCACATTCGTCTCTTCAAAAGACACGATGAATATAGAAAGGCATTTAAACAACTGTATAGTCAATTAAAGAAAATTGATCTATCAAACGGGGCAATCGTGGTTGCTGGTGATATTCTACACGCAAAGTTAGATATGTCTCCAGAAATGATCGACCTTGCTTCGGACTTTCTCAAGAATCTAGCAGACATAGCTCCCACAATTATTTTTGATGGTAACCATGATCTGAATCTGTCGAATCCACATAGGATGAACAGCCTATCTCCCATCGTAAAGAATTTAAATCATCCAAATCTGTTTTACCTAACCGATAGCGGTGTCTATGAGATGGCCGACACACAGTTCGCACTCTTTTCGGTTATAGGAGATCCTGAAGATTGGCCCGATGTATCGACTATGACCGGAAAAACCAACATTGGAATGTATCATGGTCCGGTATACGGTGCAAAAACCGATACTAACTACACAATTAGCTCTAGGCACGTTGAAGTTAATCGTTTCGATGGATTGGATGTGGTCATGCTTGGCGACATTCATAAACATCAAGTTCTCCAACACCAAAACAAAACACAGAATAAGCCAGAAGTTGTTTATGCCAGTAGTTTAATTCAACAAAATCATGGTGAAACTATTGGTGGTCATGGTTATGTTGTATGGGAACTGCCAAAATGTGAGTATGAATTTGTTGAACTAAAAAATGATACGGGCTACGTAACTTTAGACATCGAAAAGAAAGACCTTAACAAGTTTTCCATACCAGACAATTTACCAAAAAATCTAAGACTTAGAGTATTCTCTTCGGTAGAGAACTCACAGCTAAAGAAAATTGTTTCTGTTATCAAGAAAACTCATAGAATCATTGACATATCGGTTAACCCAAGCAGACTCAATCCAAATATTTCTTCAAATGCGGTCAGTACCTTTGATATTGGTGATCTAACCAACGTAAATCTCCAAAATAAATTTATTAGTGAATGGATTACGTCAAATTATCCAACCGTATCCGAAGAGTTAGTAGAATCTGCTTGTTCGATCAATAAAAAGATGAACGGGCTGATAAATTACACAGACCAATCTAGAAACATTCATTGGAAACCATTAGTATTCAGTTTTTCTAACTTATTTTCCTACGGTGAAGATAATTTTATAGATTTTACTGATATGCAAGGAACTTACGGAATTTTTGCTCCAAATGCGAGTGGTAAGAGTTCATCTATGGAAGCATTGATCTTTGCACTCTTCGATAAGACACCAAGAGCGTATCGTGGTGATCATATTATGAACATTCGCAAGAAAAAGTTTGAATGTGAGCTAAAATTCGAAGTCAATGGGACAACGTATGTCATAAATCGAAAAGGAAAGAAAAATAAGAAGGGAACTGTAAGAGTTGACGTAAAATTCTGGAAAGAAAACGATGACGGTACAGAAACTATTTTAAATGGTGAAGATCGGTTCTCTACTAACGCAAATATTCGTGCAATCGTTGGAACTTACGAAGATTTCATTCTAACCACACTATCTGGTCAAACAGGCAACTCATTATTCATTGACAAATCAAATAGTGAACGAAAGGTTCTACTTAACCAGTTCATGGGACTTATCATCTTTGAACTACTAGAACGCGTTGCTAATGAAGAAAGTAAACAGCTTCAGGGTGTATTAAAGAAATTTAGTCGTGAAGATTTCACAGATCAGTTGGTTACGTACCAAAATAACATTGAAGAGTTGAATTTACTGTTATTGGGTGTTGAAAGTAAGATTAGAGAAGCAGAACGTGAGCAAGATGAACAACAATTAGAAATTGAACATCTAACTTCTAAGAAAATTACCGTTCCTGCTAATTTATCTAATAGAAATATATTAGATACCAACAAATCTTCAAATGAAAAGAAATTATCTGTTATACAAAACAATCTAGAAGTTTTAGAGAATGAAGAAGAAGAAATTTTAGCAAAAACTGAAATACTTGAAACTACTTTGGGATCTGTTGATATAGAATCTTTAGAAGAGTCATACAATAGTTATTTGTTTATTGAAAGAGAGCTAAGTACAGAAGAACAAAGTTACACATTACTATCAACTAACATTGATAACAAACTACAAACTATCGAACAAATATCACAATTCAATCATAATCCAGATTGTGAAGTGTGTGTGGAAAATAATAAGTCAAAATTAGAAAAAATTGGCGAAATCAACTCACTGGTCGAAGAATTGAACGAAAAATCTTCCCAATCTGCTATGCAAATTGCTGCATTCAAAATTGCTATTGAAGATTTGAAAGAAGATCATGGTTTCTACCTCACAGCAAAACAATCAACGCAATTGTTGGAAAAGCACAAATTAGATCATCGTTCTTGTAAAAACAATATAGATAAGTATGAAAATCAAATTGTTTCTATAAAAGCAGAACAAGAAAGTATTGATCAAAAACTAGAAGAACTGACCGACTTTGAAGATGCATTGGTCACAAATAAAGAAATTCAAGAAGGAATTGATAAACTAAAACAACAGTTACAAGTTTCTAAGAAAGAAATGATCGACCTCAACAATCAAAAGATGGAATTACATTCTGATCTTAAGGTTAATGAATCTAGTCGGTCAAATATCATGGATCAGCTACAAGAGATCGCCAAGATAGAACAAGAGTTTGAAGCATACCGATACTATCTTGATGCTGTTGGTAAAGATGGCATTCCGTATACTCTTATCTCTAAAACAATTCCAGTGATCGAAGGCGAAATTAATAGTATTCTATCACAGATTGTTCCATTCTCAATCGCACTTGATGTGGATGGTAAGAATTTTGGCGGTCGTATTGTGTATGACCACGAAAGGTCGTGGCCACTGGAGAATAGTTCTGGGATGGAACGGTTTATTAGTAGTCTAGCTATTCGTGTCGCACTGTTAAAGGCTTCAAATCTACCCAAGTCAAACTTTCTTATCATTGATGAGGGTATGGGTAGTCTTGATACTGAATACTTACATGGTATGCAATTAATGTTTGACTTACTTAAAGCTCAATTTGATTATGTCGTGGTCATTAGTCACTTAGACAATATCCGCGATATGGTCGATAACATTATTGAAATTAAAAAGGTCAACGGTTACAGTCATATAAATACGATGAATTGAGGATACTTATTATAGTATACTGAATTCAGACAAATTAGGGTATTTATGGCTAGGACTCCCAAACGAATTACTAAACGTAATTTATTAAAAGTTCCTGTTCTTATAGAAGATACAGTTTCATATTCAAAATATTTTGAAGTATCCCGACTAGATTCAAATTTTCATGCGGGTAAGAATGGATTTTTAATTCGTGGAACTCAATTATTAAAACAAAACAGTGAAATTTTTATCGAAGTACTTGATAGAAACGGAAGATCTGTATTTTCTAATATTGTTGGAGGGTATTCTGAAGGAAACGCTAGATTAGCTTCTATTGAAATAACCCAAAAAACAAGAAAGGGGCCCGGAAAATTAGTTGTGGTTGGAACTGCAACAAATTATGAAGACGGGCGCCCGATTCCAGCCAACCAACAACAAGCTCCTAACATTCGTTGGGTGTTTCCCATCGACATTGATCCGACTAGAAGAAATACCAGCAAATTAATCCTAGCAAATTCTCCAGCTAGAATTTTAGATGGGTTATCTGTAGAACGACTAGATTTTAATACTGTTTCTAGAACCGATACGGTCGTAACAAGTAGTATATATACTGCATCATTGGAATATGACTTTGAAGGTCATAGATCTGATGGTTATGCTATTAAGATGATAGATAATGCTGGGTCACCAACACCATTCTTTGATGATGTTAATGTAGATGGTTATTTTACCGGATCATTATATAAGAGAGAAGTTAGTAATTTATATGATAACGATGTACTAGTACCAGATTCACAAAGTATTGTTTTAGATTATGTGACCGCTAGTGTATACACACCATTATTCAAGACACTAAATGAAACATTAGCAATCACCGAAAAGTCAATTAAATTTAGTAACGGTGATGATTTCTTAAATCCAATACTTCGTTCCGGTTCGTACATAAGAAATGTTACAGTAGATAGCTTGGGTGGAAATTTAGAAAGGCGACTTGAAGAAGAAATCACTTCTAGTGTAATTTTTGAATATCCGACAGAGACATTTGACGTTACCTCTGCTCTTTCGTCGGTTTTAAACTTTAGAATTCCTTACACAACTACCCAAACTGGTGAAATTGCTAAGGTTAGAATTAGTGCTAAGGAACCAAACCCAGAAATTACTGCGTGGCAACTACTAACCGAATTCGCACCCACCGAAAGAAATATTCTTATTACTGGGTCTAGTACAGGCAATCAAACAATTGGTAGATTTTTAGAAGATTCTACATTACAAAATAATTGGCAAGGTGGTTTACTAGACATTACTGATTATGAAAATAGCGAATCGCTGTCATCCCCCAGAACATTGGTCACATCTTCTGAAGAAATATTAGAAGGATTCTATGCTGACCACACAGAGAGTGCTGTTCCTTACTTTTTTGGAACACAAGAGTCTTTCCAACTATTTCAAGATGTTCAATACACATTAAAATATGACGCTGTATACAATCCAAGTTACATTTCAAGTTCTACCACGTATTCAACAGCGGATACTGGGTCAGTAAAAGCATATATGACCAGAATTGGTAGTGATGCTGAATCTAAAAATAGTTCATCTGTAATTATCGCTACGCAAAATGGTGTAAAAAATACATATGGCCTGTTAGTTGACGAAATAAATACCAGAGACAATGACAAATCATTATATGAACGACAAATCAATTTCACCGTACCAAGAGATGGAGTAGTTTATCCACGATTCATTGTTGAAAGTGGATTTTGGAACTTTAGTAACTTTGTAATTACACCAGCAGTTGAATATGGATTCAATCCTGACGAAATTGTTGTTTATGCAGAAGATACTATCCTAAAAGGAACCACTTACATATTCAAAATAGAATTTATTGGATGGGCTGGTGATATCTCCGATGAATTTATAAGTGATTTAATTGTCATTCCACCAAAAGGTGGTGGTGAATCCATTAGAATTATATCAAATCGACAACTATTTTCTTTTGGTTCCGATGGAACCCCAATCCCAGCCGAACAAACCGCATCAATAGATGTTCTATTAACTAATATTACTGATACCCCAACATTTGAGTTTCGTGATGACGATAATGTTCTAGTACCGTCACAATTCTATACCGCAAGTAACGGCAATCTTAATATAGAATTATATCACACAGCATTCGGTGAACAAACGGCTTCATTAAACCCAGATCCAACAAGTTCAATATTATTAGCGGTCAGTGCTAGTGATGTAACGGACGTTTATAGATTCAATAGAGTTAAAGACGCGACAGACGGTACGCCCGGTGCTCCCGGTTCAGATGGAGTTGGTGCTAGAGCAATAAAAATAACCCTTTCTGATTATTCTGTTGTATATGACCAATATGGTAATACTCCATCACCAACATCTATAACTGCTTCCGCACAAGCACAAAATCTTGAGGGTGGTACATACGAATATAATTTTTATAGAACTGGATCATTTTTATCTACCATAACGACAGGATCACTGTTCGTTACTGCTTCTTTCGAAACTCCAGATTTAGATGATTACAAACAGCAAAATGTAGAAGTTCAAGTTAGTGAATCTGTTGCTGGTGGTGTGGCTAGAGATGTGGAAGATTTTGTTGGGGTGACTCCCGGTAAAGATGGTTGGTCAATCATATTAACAAATACCGCACATACATTACCAGCAGATAACGACGGAAATGTACCATTCCCGGCCGGTTTCCTCGGCAGTGGTACGAAAATAGAAGTATTAAATGGAGCAAATAATCTGTTGCCGTGGACAGGATCGGCTCCGCCCAACGGATACTTTTCAGCATCCGTACTTCAATCTAGTAGTGTAGATCAGCCAGACAAAACTGGTTCTGTGGTACTTGGACCGGACAGTGAGCCAACTTATGTTGAATTTGCAGATCTAGAAGGTATGGAAGTTGCATCCGATTTGGGATCGGTAACATTTAGAATAGCTGCTGTAACTGGATCAGTAACTACATTATTTACTAAGGTACAATCTTTTTCTAAATCAACACAGGGTGCTCCGGGCAGTGATGGTTCTGGTTCTAGAACGGTTCAATTAACATTAAGTGATTATTCTATCGTTTATGATGAATTTGGAGTTGATCCTTCCCCAGTATCTATAACTGCTTCTGCACAAACACAAAATTTAGAAGGTGGTGATTACGAATTTAATTTTTATAGGACCGGATCACTATTACAAAAGACACAAACTTCTGATGAATTTGTTACTGCGTCATTTATAACACCACCACTAGACAATTATACTGCGCAGATAATAGAAGTTCACGTAACTGAATCCGCTACCACAAGTCCTAATGGTGTTGCTTTTGATAACAATGAATTTTTTGGAATAACGCCGGGTACTGACGGCTGGACGATTATATTATCAAATGAAAGTCACACATTTTCTGCGGACTATGACGGTAATGTAAATGATGGTTATGTTGGTGGCGGAACTGACATCGAAGTATTATATGGAGCAACCAACTTCACTCCAGTAACCACTACACCGACCACGGGAGAATTTTCTGCTTCTGTCACTTCGACAAATAATATTGATGCTGATTTAATTCCTACTCCAACTGGTGTTTATTTGAGATATGGTGATAACCCACCAAACAATATGCCAGCAGCAGAAAATAATGCTTCTATTACATATAAGATCACTGCTGTTAGTGGGTCAGAAACCAGAGAATTTTCAAAGAAACAATCATTTACTAAATCTAATGCTGGTGAAGATGGTGTTATTTACTACATTGATACGTTAAATGGTACAGAATTTAAAACCGACAAAGATGGATTAACGGTGCCCGATGCCTTGTATTTTGCTACAAGAAGATCAACTGGCAGTGCGATTCAAGATTTACCTTCCGGTTCTGAGTACGGACTATTTTATAGTGGTTCTGGATTAGCTGTTTCTGGTAGTGGACCCACTCCCGGCCCCGCGAGTGCATTTTATACCGCTAGTGCTGATGATATACTAAATAGAGCAGAATTACAATTTTATTCTGCTTCGGTATTGGTCGATACCGTTTCAGTTACAGATTTGACCGACGGCATCGACGGCGAAAGTTCTTTTGTTTATTACATAACACCTCTTGATGGTTTACAGTTTAAAACAAATGCACAAGGAACCACTACTCCAGAAAGATTAATTTTCCAAACTCAACGTTCAAGTGGTAGTATTATTGAAAATGTACCCTCTGGTTCGTTTGATGGTGAACAATTTGGATTGTTTTTTAGTGGTTCAAATTTACCACTGTCTGGTAGTGGACCAGATGACCCAGGCGGCGCATCTTCATATTACACCGCTAGTGCTGATGATATATTTGAACGTGCTGTAATTAGATATTTAACTGGTTCGGGTGCTATTGGTAGTAGATATATTGCAGATAGTGTATCTGTTGAAGATTTGACCGATGGTCAAGACGGAATAACACCAATATTAGAAGTTAGTGGAGCAATCACATTCAATTCTAGTTCTGCTGGAATATTACCCACCGGAACTAGCTCTATAACAGGATCATTGATTAGGGCAGCAACAACTTTATCGACAATTAGTTCTAGTATAACCCCAAGTGATACAACTGGTCTTACTGTAAATGCTGTTGGTTCTTCATCGTTAAGTGTGTCTTCATCTTGGCAATTGACTGCTGATAAAGATGGAACACCTATCGGATATAATTTTAAATTCTTTAGTGGTTCTGTCGGAAATTATACACAAGTCGGTGCACAACCATTTAATATTAATATTGACGGCTCGCCCGGTCAAGATGCTCCAATCATAAACCTTATTTTAGATGGTCCAGTAACATATGTATCGAATTCTGCTGGAATCGCCCCCGTGGGTACAACGTCAACTATTACAGGTTCATTAACTCAAGGCGGGACAACCTATTTAGCCAGTGGTAGTATATCTGCTTCTGTTGAAAACGGATTCCAAACATTTACAATCGGTTCTGGTTCTTCGGTTATTTCTGCATCATGGAATGACGTAGGTTTCGATAATACTGCTTATGAATTCAGATTTTTTAGTGGATCTACAGGAGATTATACTCAAGTAAAGGTTCAATCATATACTATTGGAAAGTTTGGTTCTGATGGACAAGACGGTGCTCCCGGAACTCCGGGCCAAACTGGTTCAACTGGTCCCGGCATATTATATGTTGGTGAATTTGACGCCCTTGGACCAAATTTTGTATTCAAACATACAGAAATTAGTAGAGATGTAGTTTCTGTTGATGGTGTTTATTATTATTTCTTGTCTGGGTCGAATACAGACCCCGATCTTATCTTAGATCCACCACAATCTGAATCATTAGGCAACATAACTGCTTCTTCGGCATCACCAACCTCGTCTAACTCGGGTAGTTATTGGAGAGAATTTGAATTTTTCAAAGCCGTTGCAACGGATATGTTACTTGCACAGGACATTTATACTCATAGAACTATAAATGTCGGCGTTACTGAGTCATTGGGTGGTGATGGCGAATATGCAACCAAATATGCACAAATAACACTAGCTTCAGATTGGCCATTGGGTAAAAATCCATACATTTCCATTGGACAACCAATTAAAGACTACGCAGAAAAAGGAATATTCATAGGATCTGGTTCTGCCTCGGCACCAAAGTTATCGCTCAGTGGTTCCACTGGCCATCTGTTATGGGACGGATCTACATTAAATGTTTTGGGAGACATTTCCGCTTCATCTGGATACTTTAGTGGTAGTTTATATGCGTTAGATGGGGAATTTGCTGGTTTGGTTACTGTTGGTTCGGATAACCGCATTAAGATTGGACCGGGAGAAGACCCAGAGGACGCTCAATTATCTACTAGTAACCCCGGCCTCGCTACCGTAATAGAGTATGGTAATACCACCACACCCAACGAATTTACTAAAGGTCATAGTATGGGAAGTATTTCTGCCGGGACAACAAACGTTGGTGAAGTGGTAGAATTTCATCTTTCTTTATATGATTTACCATCGGCCGCCGATATGAATGACCCGTGGATAGAGGGAATTAATACTATGATCTTCGGGGTTACCCAGAGTGGTTATACATTTGAATATCAAATTCCAGATTATTCTGATAATGTGGATAATTTTATACATTTTACTGCAAGTTTTAGTCCATTAGACGATACCATAATTAATACTAATTTTGTTGGTGCGTTTAGTTTACTAGATGCTGATCTGCCACCGAGCGATTCGTGGCCAGAAAATATACAACTATATACTTCTAGTTTAAGTGCTTCAATCATTCTACCAACAATTGCAATATCAAATGATGGTATTTATTTTGATCGTGGACAAGGAATAGAAAGTATATTCAATCTAGGTGAAACTAGTATTGTTGGTGGTTCTGGTGGTGGTGGAACTTCATTAACAATCAATAATAATTCCAATGATAGGGTCATAACCGCTACGGGTGCTAGTGATGCGGTAGATGCAGAAACCAATCTAACGTATGACGGAACCACATTAAAAGTTAAGGGAACAACTCCCGCATTACACGTAACCAGCTCCGCCGCTTCTATCGTATTGGATACTGCCGGGTCAACATTCTTGTTAGTCGATGGGTATGTTAGTGCTAGTGGTAATTTAAATGTTGAAGGAAATAATATAGGACTAGCTGGTCAATGGCAAAATAATTCTGGTACGGCATTAGACACGGTACAAATAGGTGATTATAGTAGTACTGGTAGAGGAATAATATTTGCTACAGACGGTACCGCTGATGGTGCAATTGCTTTTGCTGAATCAGTTAGTAGTTTAAGTTCTAGAATTGTTTTTAAAAGTGATGTTAATAGTATAAATTTTCAAACAAACGATGGTTCTTTAACAAATAAAATGTCAATAAGTGGTTCCGGCAACGTCGGTATCGGTACTACGGACCCGTCTTCCTTTAAATTACAAGTTTCGGGTGATGTTGGTCCAAATACTGACGCGGCACATGACCTCGGGTCAGCATCCCTTCGTTGGGCCAACATATACACCGCCGATTTTCACTTATCAAATGAGAGTAGTAGCCCAAATAGTGTTGATGGAACTCACGGTAACTGGACTATTCAAGAGGGCGAAGAATATTTATATATTATAAACAACAAATCTGGTAAAAAATATAGATTTATGTTAGAGGAGATTGAATAATGGCGTTATATTCACCAAGTGGATCTTATGCTAGCGATGTTGCTGTATCTGTCAATGCATTGGAAAAAAGACAGATATGGTCATTGGACAATATAAATGATTATCATGACGTAAACGAAAATACCGTTACCGCATATGCTTGGGAAGCTAACAGTGGAACAAATCAATATAAATGGTTACTATCTAGTGATCCAGATGATAATGCTACTACCGCTATGAGACTAACTAATGAAAGTGGTGGAACGTTATATGTTGATAATTTAACTTTAGGAAATCCATCATCGGTCGAGCAATATATTGCTACTAAATCTAATACAGCGGCCGACGACCCACATTTCGCGATTGATCTGTCGTCTGGCAAAAAGGCTGGAATGCGTGGTGCAAAATTATCTACAGATGTTCCGGCATTAATATTTTCTGTAGAAAATGAAGACGGGACCCCAGAAATGGTAGATGTGTTGGTCATGTCTGGATCTATTGCAACTGGAAATAATCCTATAGTAATAGAAGGGGAAGATTTAAAAGTAAATGGAACCATAACTCAAGGTGGTAATCCCGTAGTCACTAGTGTGACCGGAACATCACCGATCAACGTAACAGCAGGAACCACGCCGGTCGTTTCTTTGACCCTCGCAACGGACAGCGGGCTCCAGAACAACGATGGCCTCGACCTCGACATTGTGAGCCTTGGTTCACCTACTACAACCAGCCCGACCACAGCAGACTCGCTCGCGTTCCACCTCGACGGGTCGGACACTAAGAGGATTTTGTTCGGCGATGTAAACTTGTCATCGTTTAATAACGACCTGACGGCTATCGTTACATCCGTTGGCGAGGCGAGCACACAGGGTGGGGGAAGCGCGTCAGGACTTACAATCACCGGGACTTCTGCGGTTCTCGCCGGAATCATGTACGCTGGTGGAGGGGCCGAGAACCTCTTTAACGCAGCCCCTCAGTGGGTGGACGAGACACTAGTCGGTGCGGACGAGCTTCTCGTAGGGGACGCTGGGGACGCTCTTGCGGTTCCGTTCGAACAGATTCCAGTGTCGTTGTTTGATACCGGCAACTTCGTTGAGTCGAACGTTAACGAGACGATCACTGGCAACTGGACTTTCCCTAACACAACTGACATCGGCGTCACTACTCAGAGCTATGACACCCTAGCTGCGACGGATTGGGACAGAGGTGTTGGCACTCACGTTTTTGTTAACGCGGGAAGCTCCACGGGCAACCCCTCCGGCGCGACACGCGGCTACTGGTTCACGATGGGAAGACGGGACGTTGACAACGGTTACGCAGGACTGTACCTAGAGCTTGGCAACACACTCTGGCTGGGCCAACGTGACGACAACTCAACAGATGGGGCACCTACATGGGTCGAGGTTGCGAACGTAGGCCATGAACATAGCGCGGCAGACATAACAAGCGGGACGCTTGGAGTCACTCGCGGTGGCACTGGGCTGACCGCAGAGGTTGGAAACGACGAATTGCTCGTGTCCAATGGTTCCGGTAACGGATATGAAGGGTCGGTCGCCCTGACGTACAACTCCTCTACTGGACTCAACCTGGCCGGTACGGGGTTGGACATCTCAATCACTGGTACAGGACGGTTTGAAGGGAACGGCTCTGGGCTGACGAGTGTGTCCTCTGATAGCGTCACGCTCGCAGGCAGCAGCCTGACCACAGGCACCTACTATCCGATGTTGACCCCGGATACCGGCGGGGACGCTGCGCTATATGTTGATTCTTCCGATTTGCGGTGGAACGCTACGGATAGTCAGCTACTCACAGCAGACGGAGCAAACGGTTCACCGTCGTACGCATTTATCAGTGATCCAGACACGGGGATGTTCTTAGATGCAGTAGGAACTCTCTCCCTCACTACCGCAGGGGCTGTCCGTCTTAATGTGAACAGCACTGCCATTGAAGCAAGGAACATACCGTTCCGCGCCACCAACACAACGAGCGGGCATTTCGGCCATACGGGATGGAGTGCAAACACTTACATCACAAGCAACCTTTACTACGGCGGTTCAGGTGATCGTACTCAAGCAGTCAACTGGCGATACATCTCGGGAGCGGGTGCTTCGAGCACGGCTGGCTGGGCGCTGCACCTAGCGGCCAATGGAGGCGAGACAGGTCAGTCTGTGTCGCTTTACAGTGTGCCGACATCGACGGACGCTGACGACCCACCCACGAGCTTTACTGAACGTCTGAGAATCACTAGTGCTCAAATGCTGTTTGGCGACGGAACGCAAGCTGACCCCGCTTACTCCTTTCTGGACGATGACAACACGGGGATGTATCGGGTCGCTTCCAATGACATTGGTTTTTCTGTTGGTGGCGCACTTGGTTTTAGGGTTACTGCAAGTTACGTCTACCC